>Ga0209512_1000087_pt1 | contig 218136 bp, 166 predicted proteins | sample frozenSSSSmetaG_FD_184142 | JGI IMG/M metagenome (GOLD analysis project Ga0209512, IMG submission 184142) | Glacier valley bacterial and archeal communities from Borup Fiord, Nunavut, Canada, to study Microbial Dark Matter (Phase II) -... | ecosystem: Environmental > Aquatic > Freshwater > Ice... | reverse complement strand
TGTCGCACCCCGAGTGGGTGCGTGGATTGAAACAGATAAAACAGAACTTGAAACCGCTTATAAACTTGTCGCACCCCGTGTGGGTGCGTGGATTGAAACAATGATTACATTGACGCAATCCAAATAACCAACGTCGCACCCCGTGTGGGTGCGTGGATTGAAACTGAAACATCAAGGTAGCCCGTCTTTAGGTTCGTGTCGCACCCCGTGTGGGTGCGTGGATTGAAACCGTAATAGGTTTTACCTGCGACCCAGGGGCCAAGCGTCGCACCCCGTGTGGGTGCGTGGATTGAAACTATTATTGGTAAGGGTGCTAACATTGCGATATCGTCGCACCCCGTGTGGGTGCGTGGATTGAAACAGGTTCTAAAATTGACCTCCGTACTTGGCTACGCAAGTCGCACCCCGTGTGGGTGCGTGGATTGAAACGGCTATCTCGATTATGTTGTATTACCTATCGCAGTCGCACCCCGTGTGGGTGCGTGGATTGAAACTTTATCAGTGATTAAAGCACTTTATAACACTGACGTCGCACCCCGTGTGGGTGCGTGGATTGAAACGATAACAAACTTGAATTTAAAAATTAATAAAACGTCGCACCCCGTGTGGGTGCGTGGATTGAAACAATCATTGTAGATGCGGACGATAAAAAACGGGAGTCGCACCCCGTGTGGGTGCGTGGATTGAAACTTTGGGTAACGGATAACCGTAACATCCAAATCATGTCGCACCCCGTGTGGGTGCGTGGATTGAAACCGTTTATTTGCCGACAATAAGCTATCAGTACTCAAAGTCGCACCCCGTGTGGGTGCGTGGATTGAAACAGATTGTGACTGAAAAGCGCACCATGTCACTAAAAGTCGCACCCCGTGTGGGTGCGTGGATTGAAACTGCGAATCAGGGTACTACTCCTATGCTGATGAGGGGTCGCACCCCGTGTGGGTGCGTGGATTGAAACCTCAAAGTTAGAATTGACCTTTATCATGGCGGAAGTCGCACCCCGTGTGGGTGCGTGGATTGAAACTGTCGATAGATTTGGACAACCATTCCAACTAAAAGTCGCACCCCGTGTGGGTGCGTGGATTGAAACTTAAATATAAAATCAATTGTTAATCGAACGAGGAGTCGCACCCCGTGTGGGTGCGTGGATTGAAACATAGTAACAAATCGATTTACAAAGAACATAAAGGTCGCACCCCGTGTGGGTGCGTGGATTGAAACGAGGTATATGAGTTAACCAAAGCACGAAAATTATAGTCGCACCCCGTGTGGGTGCGTGGATTGAAACATCTACGAACTATCAAGCATTCGCGATATCGTCGTCGCACCCCGTGTGGGTGCGTGGATTGAAACTTGTTGATGTTGAGACTGACGAAAACCCCGTAGGGTCGCACCCCGTGTGGGTGCGTGGATTGAAACTCAATGTCCTGAGCTGACATAGCTTTAAAGACTCCGTCGCACCCCGTGTGGGTGCGTGGATTGAAACCACCGATAGACCTTTTATCAAGGTCGAAGTACTGTCGCACCCCGTGTGGGTGCGTGGATTGAAACATTCGGATGTAGAAGAGAACTGGATATTATTCAGTCGCACCCCGTGTGGGTGCGTGGATTGAAACCGTGCTGATAGGAATCATACATAAAAACGTAGTAGTCGCACCCCGTGTGGGTGCGTGGATTGAAACTTTGCATATTTCACTATCCAAATAGATAACCGCGTCGCACCCCGTGTGGGTGCGTGGATTGAAACACATATGAATCAAGCCTTAAAAATATTATGGTGGTCGCACCCCGTGTGGGTGCGTGGATTGAAACCATAAATTTAATTATTAGTGAATAAATTTGCCCGTCGCACCCCGTGTGGGTGCGTGGATTGAAACTACTTTGTGTTTGAAATAGAAAAGAATGCACAGGTCGCACCCCGTGTGGGTGCGTGGATTGAAACTATCCTGAACTGGAACTGTCTAATGTCACAAGCGGTCGCACCCCGTGTGGGTGCGTGGATTGAAACACCCTTACACACGATACACGAATCGGTCAACCGTGTCGCACCCCGTGTGGGTGCGTGGATTGAAACATGCAAGACCTCACCTCATATGTTAAAGGTGGAGTCGCACCCCGTGTGGGTGCGTGGATTGAAACAGGTGTATACGGTACTCAGTTTATTGAGAACGAGTCGCACCCCGTGTGGGTGCGTGGATTGAAACATGTCAACCGATTCAGGAGCGAATATGTTTAAGGGTCGCACCCCGTGTGGGTGCGTGGATTGAAACCATCTTACACTCTTTTCCTTAAAAGCGGCTGCCATGTCGCACCCCGTGTGGGTGCGTGGATTGAAACACAATCCCATACATGACCATCTTTCTCAATCCCATGTCGCACCCCGTGTGGGTGCGTGGATTGAAACAACGGTGCGGGTGACTCCTACCTTTGTTGCAAGGTCGCACCCCGTGTGGGTGCGTGGATTGAAACCCTGAAATCGAAGGAATCGCAATCGGAAACCAGTGTCGCACCCCGTGTGGGTGCGTGGATTGAAACATACCCAACTGGTATGTCATCGACCTTAATCTGTCGCACCCCGTGTGGGTGCGTGGATTGAAACGCACACGCTAATTTGATTTTGTTTGTTATCCTGGTCGCACCCCGTGTGGGTGCGTGGATTGAAACTGACATCCACTCCATTGACCGCCTGTTTACAGGTCGCACCCCGTGTGGGTGCGTGGATTGAAACACATCTGGGGGATTCTCCCGATTTTGTGCCGGCGTCGCACCCCGTGTGGGTGCGTGGATTGAAACTTAAAAGGGTGGTTTAACCGTATAAACAAATTCAGTCGCACCCCGTGTGGGTGCGTGGATTGAAACGTTATGGAGCGAAATCGGCAACACTAATTTAGATGTCGCACCCCGTGTGGGTGCGTGGATTGAAACTGTAGTGTATTTTTTGATGCTTTTGAATAGATTGTCGCACCCCGTGTGGGTGCGTGGATTGAAACGCCTACGTTCTTCCATACAGGGACAACAGAAAGGGTCGCACCCCGTGTGGGTGCGTGGATTGAAACAAACAGCTTAATCCAAAGTGATCATGTATAGTTTGTCGCACCCCGTGTGGGTGCGTGGATTGAAACAAATACGACGTTATGTTGGTTTAACGGTTTAGGGGGTCGCACCCCGTGTGGGTGCGTGGATTGAAACAGGTCTGCCATTGTTTGACAATCACGAAGAGGATGTCGCACCCCGTGTGGGTGCGTGGATTGAAACAAGGAGGGAGAAGAGGAAGAGAGAAGAGAAAGGTCGCACCCCGTGTGGGTGCGTGGATTGAAACCATAAATTGAGATGCCTCTGAACCGTTTCCCGTTGGTCGCACCCCGTGTGGGTGCGTGGATTGAAACCAGCTCTGAGTCGATGCATAATTTTGCTATCTTATGTCGCACCCCGTGTGGGTGCGTGGATTGAAACTTTGTCTAACCCGTTTTGTTTAAGGCTGGACACGGTCGCACCCCGTGTGGGTGCGTGGATTGAAACTACGACAGTAGAGTAAATGTCTTGCAGTACTTCGTCGCACCCCGTGTGGGTGCGTGGATTGAAACAAGGATGAAAAGAACGAAGGTGCTGAATACCGTGTCGCACCCTGTGTGGGTGCGTGGATTGAAACATGGAAGAGAAGACGTTGATGTCAGCGGTCTTGGTCGCACCCCGTGTGGGTGCGTGGATTGAAACACCGACCAAATCTATAACCACCTTGATAACCGCAGTCGCACCCCGTGTGGGTGCGTGGATTGAAACTTTACTTGCGGCACGGTAAAATCACTCCACGAAGGTCGCACCCCGTGTGGGTGCGTGGATTGAAACGATTAGTCGCAAGCTCAGAAATGCACGCCAAGAAGGTCGCACCCCGTGTGGGTGCGTGGATTGAAACTATCAGAAAGATTAATTGTATTTTCGCCAATTAGTCGCACCCCGTGTGGGTGCGTGGATTGAAACAGACATACCGGAAAGGTCATAAGTAGCCGGAGATGTCGCACCCCGTGTGGGTGCGTGGATTGAAACCGTACTGATAGGAATCATGCATAAAAACGTAGTGTCGCACCCCGTGTGGGTGCGTGGATTGAAACGATGTTACTCAACCAAATGAATATGTGTGAAGAGGTCGCACCCCGTGTGGGTGCGTGGATTGAAACCGGCCTCCAATATTAGAGTATGCGTCTTCTGCTGTCGCACCCCGTGTGGGTGCGTTCATTGAAACCAATGAAATTTTTAGCAATGGACCGAAAAGCAAGTCGCCCCCTGTATTGGTGCGACTTATGAAAGTTAGAAACAAAGAACAAAATGGAAATAAACACGAATACGCACTTCTAACATGTGCAATTGCTTATACACGAAATCATGTGACAATCGTTTAAAAAACTGAAACATTTGTACAAAAACACTTAGCATTTTGTATCTCTTTTCTAAATTTTACAAATTATATATTTGACCTATTTCATGAAATGCGAATATCTTCACCCAACTAACCCAGAAAACAAATCAACATTTTTCTTTAAAAAGAATTCTAAAATTATTTTAATCAATCAAAAAGTGACGCCTCATTGCTTTCTAAACTTTATTTTCATCAATAGGGAGGACTACATAAACGGTAAAATGGAAGATGAAATCTTTGCTTCGGTTTATGTAAGTAAGTTAGCCAAAAATGCCCGGAAAAATGTAAAAGATCTTTATCAGGTAGATTTGATGACTACAGAACAGTATGCAGAATACCTGAAGAAAAATTCAGATTACAAAGGGAAATATATCTTGTGTATTCGTGAGAAATTGTCTGTAAAAATAAAAGCCCGCTTATCAACGGGCTTTTATTTTTACAGACAATAAGATTTTTATAAGAAAGATTAATAGGCGAATTTTGTCTTCTTGTAATCACGCTCCAATGCTCTTTTAATAATCGCATTGATCGATATACCTTCAGATTTGGAAATTACTGCTATTCTTTCGTGCATTTCCACCGGAATTCTCACATTAAGACTTCCGCTAAAAGGTTTAGCAGGCTCAATACCACGAACTTCGCATTCTGCGATATAATCATCAATCGCATTTTGAAAATCACTTATAAGATCATCAACACATACGCCCTCATAAGTAATTGAACTTTTAGGTATTCCTAAGACTTTGCCGAAAAGACAATTATCCTCCTTACTATACTCGACTGTGCCCGTATAGCCTTTGTATTTAATCGCATCCATAGTGTAAATTATTAAATATCACCGTTTTCAATAAATAACTTCTCTACTTCTAAAAGAATGTAAGTCTTGATTAAGTTTGACGGGTGTGGTTTGTGTATTGTTATGAAGTTTTTACAATCCTCTTTAAAGAAGCTAACACGTGACCCAGATGTTTTGCCTTTATTACTGACTCTATATCCGAATATTGCCATAAGTCTTACCATTTCATCAAACGTGAAGTCTTTTGGGTGTGATAAAAATCTTTTTATTAACTTCTCGTTTGTGCTCATTTGTAACTGTTATTTAGTTGCACTTACATCTACAAATGTAAAATATTTATTGTACGTACGTACATACATATATACATTTATTTCTACAATATTAACGATTATTAACTTTATTAGAAGAGATCTAAAAAAATATGATTGTCACTTACTTAAAATTGAAATCAATAGCAAGGACTATTGCATCTTCCTTCATTGACTTTTAAAAAACACCCCATGTATTTCATTCTCAGCCCATGAACACAGAACGACCTAAGTAGCCTAACTCGTCACGGCTCGAATCTAAACATCGCCCGGGTATTGGTACGTCACCTCAAAAGAATACTTCCGAATGAATGCGGAACCTGGTTCTTGCCTAAGTGAGGAAAATTGAAAAAGTTGAATCCTGACCATTATAATCTATGAAATAATTCTACTAACGTTTGCAAGATTCAATATTAACCGATTTTTTGCTTTGCCCATTAGCAATAATAAAGCTTCACATATAAAAAATTGATTATCATCAGAATAATACTTATTTTTACAAAATACATTGAATCTCCAAAATCCGATCGATATGAAACTTAGACACTTATTGATTTTGACTGGAATGCTTTCAGCTGGATTTGCTTCGGCAGCTTCTTATGCCACCGATACCTTTAAAACGAAACACAACCACGAATTGATTATTACCTTCATCAAGCATGGAAGCCTAATGCTGACCTACAACAATCAAACGATTCAGGTAGATCCTGTATCCAGATTTGCTGATTATTCCACGTTTCCAAAAGCAGATGTCATATTGATTACGCACGAGCACGGAGATCATCTGGATTTGAATGCCATAGAGAAGCTGACGAAGACAGGAACAATGCTTATCATAAACGAGGGATACAAAAAACAGCTGGAAAAGGGCGTTTTGATGAAGAATGGAGATAAAATGAAGGTTTCAGAGCAAATCTCTATTGAAGCTGTCCCTGCATATAATACGACATCGGGTAGGGAGCAGTATCATCTTAAAAATCGGGATAATGGGTATGTGCTGACAATTGATGGATTGAGGGTTTACATAGCCGGTGATACGGAGGATATTCCTGAGTTAAAGGATTTAAAGGATATTGATGTTGTCTTTCTGCCTGTCAATCAGCCATATACAATGACTGTGTCACAGGCTGCTCATGCTGCAAAAATGATTACACCAAAAGTTCTGTATCCATATCATTTTGCGAATACCGACATCGAGAAGTTGAAGGATAAGTTGAAGGGTAGCGGTATTGATGTTCGAATCAGGAAAATGGAGTAGTTTTCATACTTTTACGAAACAACATTTTAAAACTAAAGTATATGACTAAGATTAGTTCACGAATTGGTAAAGACCTTTACAAAATTGACATTAAAACGGTGACTGGCAATACACTAATTTCTGACGAACCCCTGGAATCTGGTGGACAGGACCTTGGTTTTTCACCTACAGAACTATTGGCTTCTTCACTGGCGGCTTGTACTTCAGCTACACTCCGGATGTATGCCGACCGGAAAGGATGGGACCTGAATGAAGTGAAGATAAAAGTCGAACTCGAACGCAAAATGGAGTCCAACAAGACGGTTTTCACCAGACATATACAGTTGTCAGGAGATCTGGATGATAGTCAAAAAGCCAGGTTATTGACCATCGCAAACAGCTGTGTCGTGCATAGAATCCTAAGCAATCCGATTGAAATTAACTCTTCGATTGAATAAAAGAAATCAAAATAATTGCATATTAATTTAAAATAAATTTACTTTGTGTTTCAGAATCGTACCATACGATAAATGAATAAACCTGCATTAAGCACCTTAAAAAATATAAACCATGGGCCTTTTATCTGCAATCATCGGTAACGCCGGTGAAGTTTCTATTGAAGATTTATACAAAAAATACGAACTTCTTTTGATGGAAGGTGAAAATATTGAATTGGGTTTCAAGCTGGTTCGGGATACCTTCATTTTTACGACTAAACGGCTCATCCTGGTGGATAAGCAAGGTTTGACCGGCAGTAAGACTGAATACAAATCCATTGCATACAAAAGTATTTCCAGGTTCAGCGTCGAAACAGCCGGACCACTGGAACTGGATGCGGAGTTGAAAATTTGGGTCTCCAGCGAATTGAATCCAAGCATCACCAAGCAATTCAACAAGTCGGTGAATGTTTATGAGGTTCAGAAGGTGTTGGCACAACATGTACTTTAATTATTCCGATAAAATACTCATCCTAAAAAAACACAACTATGTATTGGCTGAACCTTAAAGCGCTTGAAGAACAGATTTCCAAAAATGAATTAACTGAAAAAGATGGTTTTCACTATTTATTGGGGTATTCCTTATTAACAATAATTTCAACATCCTTTTCGGGGGTTGCTGCATTGCAATATAATACGGGCTTTGGCATAGCATGTATTCAGTTTGTGCTATTGATTATCATTACCATTTTGGGGCTTAAGGTAGTGTTCGATACAAACAAGGAGATTGATGGAAAAGACTTCATCCGAAGGTATTTTGCCATTACCTGGGTTGTTGGTTTTCGCATTGCGTTGGCCGTATTCGGTTGCATATTTTTGGCAATATTGATCTTTGGTTTTATTACGGTATCTCAGGGTCATGAACCTTCTTTAAATCCTGATTTAGATGATGTTGTATCAATGATCTTCATGATGTTTGTTACCGTAATCGCTTACTTAATGACTATCATGTCGTTTAGACGCTTGAATCCAAAGTCAAAAGAGTAGGTAGTAAAACTTTCAATTTCCAGACTAATATTAAGTTTGGAAATTTTGTAGTGCTGTTCGATACCCTTCATGTAAACTATTCCAGGTTAACATGAAGGGTTTTGAGCATCTAATAATTTGCAGATTTTAAAAAAATTAATATATTTGACATTATTTAACTTAGTTGTATTCTATACAGTTAGCTACAGTTATACCTATGTCCTTGCTAATATCTGGCCTTAAACTCTAAAGACTATGAAACACTTAATCACTTCTTTCCTTTTTGTGATGTATGGTATCATCACCTGTATGGCTAATGCCGAAACTGGTATTACAGTCACTGTAAATCTGGAAACAGCAGGAACATTATCCACCGTTTTGAGAAATCAAGGGACAGATTTTGCTCAAATTTCAAAAATTGTTGTAACGGGTAAATTAAACAACAAGGACCTTAATACGATCAGTACTTCCATGCCCATTGTCAGTTCGATTGACATATCCGGTACAAATGCTACAGTAATTCCGGATGATATGTTTAAAGGCAAATCACAGATTCAGGAATTCATTGCTACATCTACCATACGTAAAATCGGAAACGCAGCGTTTCAAGGTTGTTACCAATTAAAAACGATACCTTTTTCCAATCAGATAGATAGCATTGGTAATAGTGCCTTTTCCGGTTGTAATAATATGATAGGAACTATTGTCTTTCCAAGTACTTTTTCTTACTTAGGAGGTAATGCCTTTTCAAGCTGCGTTTTACTTTCTGGAATTGATCTATCCACATCCATCAAGATTACATCATTGAATAGCACCACATTTAACTATTGTCAGGGTTTAAAAAAAGTACTATTACCTGCTTCAATTCACTATTTTATGTGGAGTGAATTCTCGGGTTGCATATCCTTAAAATCCATTGACTTATCCAAATGTACCTATTTAACCAGACTGGAAGGCGAACTCTTTAACCATTGCAGTGCTTTGGATACAATCCTTTTACCCAATTCAATCAATTACATTGGTAATGTCTTCAATGGATGTACTTCCATTAAGAATATCACCATTATGTCCAAAACACCACCACAAATTGAATCAGCTACTTTTGCTTCCGTACCCTATGCCTATTGTAAATTAAATGTGCCCTCTGGATCTGAACAAACTTATCAAAATGCCACCTACTGGGAATATTTTGATCTAGTTACCGGCAATGGCATATTGCCAACAATTGGTAATAACGGATCATTAACAGCCAATGGCGTTTCACTCAAAAATGGAGAAGTTTTCTTTCATGAAAGCAAGGAGATTAAATTGGTTCCGATACCAAATTCCGGATATACGGTAGATAGTCTGACAATAAATGACATACGGGTTACCAATTTGGAAGATGTTGTTATACCTGCCGGGGCAATAAGTGCAAAAGTAAAAATAGCCTTCAAGTTGAAAAAATTCAACCTCAATGTTACTGTCAAAGGAAATGGCTCCATAAAATTCAATAATCAGCTCATACAAACTTCAACCACTTTGGCATTGGATAGTGCATCTATTGCCAGATTCATTCTACAGCCAGATATTGACTATGTTGTAGATAGTCTGATCTTTAACGATCAAACCTGCGTTGTACAGCAAGATAGTATCTTTAATGCACCACAGATCAATGCCCATTCAACCTTGTTTGTCAGTTTTATCTCAGCTTCAACGATGGGAAGTGTCTATAAAATTTCGGTTTTAACAGGAGCTAATGGTTATGTTAAATTTAGGAACACACCACTTTTGACTGAGACGGAAGTGTCGGTAAAAAAGGATGAAACAGCATCATTCACCATTCTTCCCAATGCGACTTATGTCATTAATCAGGTTTTGTATAACGGGCTGGATGTAACAAATGAGGTTGTAGATAATGTATTTACAACGGAAGCAGTAACAGGTCCCTCAATATTTAAGGTAAGCTTTCGGATAAATCCAACAGCCATTGTCACTGTGAACGAATCCGGAACACTTGCTTTGTCTTTGACCAAAGATCAAATTAAAGAAATAACCAAACTAAAAGTAAGCGGATATTTGAACGGTTACGACTTTATGTTCATGCGGGACAGCATTAATAATCTATCTTTCATAGATTTAACCGATGTAAACATCACAGAAGTAGCTCAATCTGCTGATTGGGTGAAAGATTACCTACCTTCAGGCGCTTTTTCCAGTTACTCGTCATTAACACAGGTTCTATTGCCAAGGGGCGTAAAATCCATTAATTTTAGTGCTTTCAACAGTTGCAGCAAATTGACAACCATCAATTTACAGGATTGCATATCCTTGACACAAATTCTAAACAATGCCTTTTCCAATTGTACAGCTTTAACAACAGTACATTTACCTTCCTCTTTGACAAGCATAAACGCTGACGCCTTTTCTAACTGCCCCGGCTTAGCAACAATAACAATGGATGCTGTGACACCACCTACTTTGGATCCAGGAGCTTTTAACGGCACTCCGATGACCTTGATCCATGTGCCAGACCAATCGCTAGCAGCCTACAAAGCAGCAAATATCTGGAAAAATTACATCGTGGTAAGTAAAAATGCAAGCCCTTTGACGGTAAATGTAGCGACTCCCGGGACTTTAAATGCAGCAATTGAAAGCAAAGGCGTTAATGTAACGGATGTAAGCAGTTTGATTGTTACCGGAACATTGAACAGTGAAGATTTCAGAGTGATGAATAAAATCATGACACAATTAAATACAGTCGATTTATCACAAACGACCATCACAGAAATACCTGCAAGTGCTTTTGAGGGTAAAATTCAGCTACTTTCATTCAAAGCACCGACAACCATTCAAAGTATTGGAGATAAAGCTTTTTCAGGTTGTAGACTTTTGAAAGATATACCTTTTGGTGACAAAATAAGATCGATTGGTGCCAATGCATTTGAATCCTGCACTTTGTTGGACGGAAAGATTTTTTTCCCGGTAAGTTTTATATCAATTGGCTCCAGTGCTTTTAGTGGTTGTACCGGGCTTGATTCTCTAGATTTGGGAAAATGCATTAATCTGCAACAAATTGCCTATTACGCATTTAGTGGTTGCACACAACTAAAATCGATTGAGTTTCCGAAATCAATCAGTTCCATAGGTAGTAATGCCTTTAGCAGTTGTTACAATTTAAATAAGGTTGATTTGTCACAGTGTACTTTGCTGACCGATTTACAATGGGCAACCTTTCCATATTGCAATTCATTAAAAGAAGTTTATCTGCCATCATCAATTCTTAGCCTCTCAGGTTATAATTTCGTCGGCAGTACGCAACTTGCCACTGTAAAATTATTTTCAACTTCAGTTCCAAGTTTGACAGATAATGATTTTTCAAACGTAAATCTGACGACCTGTGTACTCTACGTACCGACAGGTTCCGCAAAATCCTATGGACTTGCAAGCAACTGGGCTTCATTTACAACAATCAAAGAAATGGGTATTCAGACACTAGTTGGTACAAATGGGAAAATCCTGATGGACGGAAAAGAATTTAATAACGGTCAAGTGATCTTTCATAATGAAAAATCTTTAAATCTGACCATAGATCCAAATCCCGGTTATGAAATAGATGTCCTAAAATTCAATAAACAAGCGGTGTCCATTTCAGGTGATACATATACAATTCCGGCAGGGAAAATAAGTGGCACACTTGAAGTCTCTTTTAAGCTGAAAAAGTTTGGCCTGTCTGTTACCATTGAAGGGCTTGGATCTCTGAAATACAACAATGTTCTTTTATCCGATACAATCATTTCATTACCAATTGACAGTGCATCCTCCGCTAAATTTATTGTTTTGGCGAATGAAGGATATTTAGCGAATCAAATCCAGTTTAATGGTCTTCCAAATGTTGTTCAAAAAGGAGACAGCATTTATAACACACCATTTATAACTGGTGTATCGACTTTATCTGTTCATTTTGCAGCAAAAAGTGATGTAGGAATCTCGCACAAAGTGGATGTGATAACTGGCCAAAACGGATATGTAGAGTATGTCAACACACCTTTATTGCCAGTGACAGATGTTACTATCAAAAACGCAACATCAGCTGTTTTTACAGTCAAACCCAATAACGGTTATTTGCTCTACAAAGTATTATATAATGGAACAGATGTAACGACCAAAGTTGTTAATAATCAGTACACTATTTCATCGGTTGTTGCAACTGGTAAAGTGGAAATTAGTTTCAGGGTAAATCCTGTTTTTAGCTTAAATGTAGCGACGCCGGGCAATTTGAAAATGCTTTTGTCTAAAGACCATCTCAAGGGTGTAACCAATCTGACACTTTCGGGTTTGCTGAATGCTCAAGACTTTATGCTGATGCGAGATAGTATGGAAGTGCTGTCAGTTTTAGATATACGACAGGTTACCTGCTCAGATTATATGCAAAGTAACGACCCCAATACTTCGGTTATTCCGATGAGTGCATTTAATACAATGACCGGGGGTAAAAAAACGTTGACAGACATCTATCTACCACTGAATACTTTTGTTATCGGTTATAGCGCATTTGGAGGTTGTTCCAATCTACGCTTTGTCAATTTTCAGGAATGTACTAAACTATCAACGATCTTAGGTAGTTCTTTCACAAATACATCATTGAAATCAATAGTGATGCCTGCTTCATTGAAACAATTGGAACAATCTTTCAGCAATAATACCAGTTTGGAATCTGTAGACTTGTCTGCGACATCATTGAAAACGATTCCCTCGTATTGTTTCGGTAGCTGTAATAAACTGATGTCTGTTTCTATGCCAGTAACATTAGAAACAATAGAAAGCAGCGCTTTCCAATCTTGTTCTGCACTTAAAACCATTGATCTTTCGGTTTGTAAAAGTTTATCAACCATAGGCGCAACTGCATTTTCCTATTGTTACTTATTACAAACTGTATCAATCCCAGTATCGTTGAAAATTTTGGGAGAAAGTGCTTTTACTGGATGTTCAGTTCTAAAATCCATTGATCTATCCGGTTGCACCAGTTTGTTGAGCATTGAGCAAAATACATTTAGTTCCTGTAATTCCTTATCCTCCGTGAAATTGCCAAATACCTTACAATCAATCGGTGTACACGCATTTTATAGTTGCAATATCGTGGGGACAATTGATTTACCTGCCACTTTAAAGACTATTGGTAATGAAGCTTTCTTTAATAATTACCGACTATTTTTCTGCAAGATTGATGCTACAATACCTCCGGTTATTGGTAGCTCAGTCTTCCCAACCACCATGTCTGCCGTATTTGTACCTACAGAAAGTGTGGTTGCATACGAAGCGGCAGCAGGTTGGCTTGATTATGAAATAGTGGGTGGTCAAAAGATTGTGACCGTGAATGTTGATCAACCGGGCACATTGGCTACTTGCATTATGAATCAAACTGGTATTTCACCTCGCGAAGTGACTGGCATGACGGTTACCGGAGATTTGAATGCTGTTGATTTTGAAAATATCCGAATCAATATGCAATTACTCAGTTCGCTGGATTTATCAGGTTCTGATGTAATGATCATTCCCGAAGGAGCATTCAAGGACAAAACAATTTTGATGAATTTTGTCGCTCCGGATTATTTAGTGGAGATCAAACCTCATGCTTTTGATAATTGCAGCAATCTGGCAGTGTTGAATATGCCTCCAAGTGTCATGACGATTGGTCAATATGCATTCAATAATTGTGTTTCGCTCAACGGGGTCCAATTTTCAAAATTCCTGATGTCTATCGGTGATTATGCATTTAACGGCTGCAGTTCCATGGATCAGGTTTTGGCATTACCTACCAGGTTGAAAAATATTGGAAACAACGCATTTTCCGGATGTACCTCCTTAAAAGACACGCTGTTTATCCCGAAAGGACTGGAGACGATTGGTAACTATGCATTCAGCAATTGCAACAAAATCAGCTGTGTGGATATGTCAACTTGTGTAAATATCATAAACATACCATCTTCCTTATTTTCCAATTGCACCTCTTTATCGACCGTGAAGTTGGCCAGTATAGTCCGAACCATATCCGATCAGGCTTTTGCCAATTGCTACAAACTCACGAATATCCACTATCCAACTTCGTTATCTGCCATTAACAGTTATGCTTTCACCAATTGTTCGTCCTTAAAATATGTTGATTTGTCAGGTTGTAAATTACTCAATTCATTGGGTGACGAAGCCTTTTCCAATTGTACTTCGTTGGTCACCATCACTCTATCACCGGTCTTGATGAACATTGGAGCACGTGCCTTTTCAAACAATTTATTGCTGGCAAACATCAGTTCAATGAACGAAACACCGGCAACCTTAGGAGAAAATACTTTCTATAGAGTCAAAACTAAAAAATGTGTGCTTTCCATACCTAAAAATGCCTATAACACTTACTTGAACGCGGCACAATGGGGTTCGTTTGTACAGATGAGTAAGCAAGTCGACGTTGAAATAGGATCGGGTGGAACGATTTCATTCGAAAGTTTTAATCCGGATTCAATCTTGGTCAATAAACCCTTAGCCAATATGGCCAGAAGTAAAAGCTTTGCAGCGACACTTTCAGATTCTATAAGCGAAACATTCGGAGCCTCTTTGATCTCAGGTGCCCGCATTTGCGTCCTGGATAATCAAGTATTGAAATTTAACATCGTACCAAATGTAGGAGCAGGCATTAAAAAAGTGATGTACAACAATGTAGATGTTACTTCCAGCGTTGTTAACGGAGTATTTATGACACCTTCAGTAACAGCAAATACTGGTACGATATCGGTTACTTTTGATGGTGATATCATTACGGATCAGGATGAAAAGATCGAAAGCAATTTATCCACCACCATTTATTGTACATCCGATGTCATGTATGTCAACAATGAGAATGAAATGTCTGGATTGGATGTTTACAATACCTTTGGACAGCTGGTATACAAATCCGTTGAACGAAATACTTCATACACTATCGAAGGTTTGAAAAAAGGAATGTATATTGTACGTGTTTACCTGAGCAATAAAACAATTGAGACCCTTAAAACCCAATCCAAATGATTATAGGCATTCCAAAAGAAATCAAGAACAACGAGAACAGAGTTTCTCTAACCCCTGGCGGCGCCAAAGAATTGGTTAAAGCAGGACATACCGTCTATGTTCAACATACTGCTGGCGAAAATAGCGGATTTACGGATGAAGAATACATCGAAGCGGGAGCAATGATTCTTCCTGAAATAGAGGATGTCTATGCCATTGCGGAAATGATTGTCAAAGTAAAAGAGCCTATTGAACGGGAGTATGGCTTGATCAAACCGGATCAGGTTGTATTTACCTATTTCCATTTTGCCTCAGAAAAAGATCTGACTTTTGCCATGATGAAAAGTGGGGCCATTTGCATAGCCTATGAAACGGTTGAAAAGAAAGACCGGTCATTGCCTCTGCTTATTCCCATGTCGGAAATTGCAGGAAGAATGTCCATACAGGAGGGTTCCCGTTTCCTTGAAAAGCCACAAGGGGGAAGAGGGCTTCTCATGAGTGGCGTTCCTGGTGTAAAGCCGGCAAAAGTGCTTATTATCGGAGGAGGAGTCGTTGGTTACAATGCTGCGATGATGGCTGGCGGTATGGGGGCAGATGTGACCATCACGGACATCTCACTGCCACGTCTTCGCTATCTAAGCGAAATCCTGCCCATGAACGTTAAAACGCTGTATTCTTCGCCTCACAACATCGAGAATGAATTGCCTTCAACCGATTTGGTCATTGGATCCATCCTAATTCCCGGAGCAAAAGCGCCACACATTATCACCAGAGAGATGCTCAAGCTTCTCAAAAAAGGAAGTCTGATGGTGGATGTAGCCATAGATCAGGGCGGATGTTTTGAAACATCCAAACCAACCACTCACAATGATCCCGTCTATGTGGTAGATGGAATCATGCATTATTGCGTGGCAAATATACCCGGAGCAGTGCCTTATTCTTCTACTCTGGCACTAACGAATGCTACATTTCCCTATGTGATGATGCTGGCAAATAAAGGCTGGAGAAAAGCATGCAAGGAGGACGAAAGTTTAGCTATGGGATTGAATATTGTAAAAGGGAAAGTAAGTTATCTCGCAGTCGCTGAGACATTTGGTTTAGGATATTCTCCGGTAGACATGTAGTGTTTTACAGTTAGAAATGCCTATAAACAAAAGAAGGTTGTCTCACGACAACCAATCTTCCTTAACCTTAAATCTAATACCATGAAAAACACAGTACAAAAATAAGGGACTTTTGTTTCATATGCAAATTATTCGAGATAAAAATATGTTCTTTAACATGTTTTAGGGATAGGTAACCTATCTTTCATTTTATTGAAAACAAACGTGAAATATTAAAACCCAGATGTAAGTCACCTTTCAACCAATTGCCTGTGGTTTCTGTAATAAATGCTTTCTCATTCATACCGGTCGTGTTGGAAAGCATCAATTGAAAAACATGACCACCGGTATCAATGTCAAAACCAAAAGAGAGTGCATTCCGGTAACTCGTGTTTTGATGATTCCAGGTTGGGCTGATGACCGGATAATATTCTGCATTTAGGGAAACAGTGCTTGTAATGCCATAACTGGAAGCAAAACCCAATGCAAAAACATCATTTTTATCCGATTTTGTCGGAACCAGATTGCGGTGAATCCATACCGGAGCAAATTGCAACGAAAAATGCTCGTTAAACTTACGTGCTACAATCAGTTGACCGGTATAACTAACTCGTGAAGAAAACAAATTGTTGCGCTCCGGATAAACCCATCTGGTACCATCAATACTTGTACCCAATAAGAGGGAAACTGAAACAGGCATCGTAACTGTATGCTGCCTGAACACTCTAAATTTTGCGAACCCGGAAACCGTTTTGTCCAGAGAACTACGATTGAGACCCATCATTACCCAATCTTTAATTCCATATTCGAGCGAAAAAAACGTAGTGGCTTGATCCAATCCGAAAAACTCATAATACCCCTGATTCATTCTCCCGAAACGGTGTTCCACCCTGAAATCAAGCAATCCTTCAGACAAGAGTTTGTTTGAGTGTCCGTTTAAAACCCGGGTGGCTCTAAAAGTGCCTTCCACAAATGGAGTAGGGGCCAGACTATCGGATATTTCGAGCACATCAGTTTCCTGACCTTGTACAGGAATACAGGAAAAACTCAGAACAACGAACAAACATAGATTCTTAAAATAATTCATCGTATGGAATGTTTTGAGATAATCAGTTATTAAGTCCTCCTGCATCCTTCCAAATACGAAATGTCTTAATCTGGCAGGAGTCAATTTTACTGGACTTATCTCTGGGCATTGGTAAATATCCATCCAGATGCGCCATGGCACCGTACATCTGGTCCATTCGATCATTCACATCGGCATAGTCTTCCAACCGGATTCCGGCTCCCTCGGAAATTGCCACCGCATTGCCGTGGCATCTGAAACAATTTGCTTCCAGTACAGCAACAACTTTTCCGTTGAAAGTTATATTCGTGGTATCACAAGTATTGGTTTGATTTGGGTACAATACCTCTTCCTTGTTGTAAAAGCACGTGCATAAACCAAGGAAAAGAAACGCCAGCATAAAAAAGCAAGTGAGTTTTTTCCAAATCATAAAAACCAATGATTTTATTGAGAATTACAGAACAACCACTTTCTTGAAAAAAGGACTATTGTCCAACGTCATTCGAATCAGGTAGATGCCCGAAGCCATTCCTTTTTCCAGATCAAAAGATCTCAGAAAAGTACCGGATACCCTGGTTTTTGGGACTAAAACTTTGGCCAGCTTTCCCTGAATATCAACAAGTTCAATGACCAACATCTTTGATTCTGTCAAATAAAATTGGATGCTGAATTTGTCTTCTACAGGATTTGGATAGACTTGCATGTCCTTTTCATTTTTTGTCACATCAATTCCTGAAATGGCCTGGACAATAATCTTCCCCTTCATACCCATGAAGGCATGGGGGGTACAAACGTAAAAGTGAGTACCAATCGTCAGTTGTGAAGCAGAAACAATTCCGCCACCATAAGGAACTGTAAATCCAATAACGGGTGAATTTCCGTTTGTATTCCAGACTGTCTGACTAACTTCAACGGCATTGTGGATCGACTGAATATTAAAACTCAGTTCATCACCTTCATCAATGGTTAATGAATCGGGTGTAAAACTATTGTCGACGTTGCTAATGTTCCAGGTTGTGCAAAATCCATTCAGAAAAAATGAACATAATAATAGGGTGAGAATTAGTCTTTTCATAATTCATACGTATAAAAAAACCTGACTATGAGAAGTATCTTTTACTAAACACCCACCTTCATGAAATTGTTTTTTTAACTGATAATAATTACAATAGAACCCAGAATCATGATGGCAGAACCAATCAACTTTTTGCGAATATCCCGCTCTTTAAAATACCGATAACCAAGCAATACACTGACGATGGTGGAAAGTTGAAACAGAGATAGGGCATATCCCACCTCTAAATGTTCAAACGTATAATTCGTCGTAAACTGCATTATTCCTATACATAAAACCAGAAATGCGAATTTTTGAATGTTGCCGGTTCCAATTTTCCGGACTTCCATTTTTAAAGGAACCCGGTAAACGAACAACAGGAAAAGCGAGAAGAAAGCACCAAACCAACACCAGCTCATAAAAGCGATGGTTGTAGACGAAGCCAAAATGATTTTCTTAATAAAGACTGCCTCAATAGCGGTCAAAATCATTGCCCACAAGCGGTATTGTATTTCACTCTTTTTAAACAATGCAAACGAAAACTTCTCTGCCGTCGTATCCAGTACAAAATAGCTTCCATAAATGATCAATGCGACGCCGGCAATTCCCCAAAGACTAGGAATTTCACTCAGCAGAATTACTCCAAAAACCATTCCAACCACCGATTTATAGGAATTGATAGGACCAAGCACGGAAAGGTCTCCTTTCTGAAGCGCTTTAACCAGAAAGCCATTGCCCAATGCTCCAAAAAGCCCTCCTAAAATAGAATAGACCCAAAAATCCCGTTGCAATTCAGACCAATGAATACTTGCAGCTATTAAAAGGCAGACTATGGCTAATAGAAAGTAGGACAGAAAATTGACGAACAAAGGATGAATTCCTTTTATCGTGAGTTGTTTCTGAAAAACGTTTCCTAACGGATTCGAAAAAATTCGTAATAAAACAGCAATTGTTACTAAAAGGGTGGTTATCATTTTGTGCTATTCTACAGAAAAGGTCTTTTGTGTCTTATTTAAAACGTTTATCAGTCAAAAGTACCATTTTTTTAAATGTTTTGATGGCCTTGTTTATTAAATGAGAATTCTTTATTACGATACTAATTAAAATGAGTAGTCTTTTTAAATTTTAGTTAAAATTCATGAATTATAAAGAAATTAGTGGTATTTTTGAGGATATCAGCCATTAAGCACATTTCTATGAAGAGAAAAAAGCGAATAAGAACCAACCTCAAATCCTATAAAGTCAGTGACTTCCCGGCTATTTCTCTATTGTCTGTTTTATTCATCGCAGCTTTTTTAGTTTCATGTACAAACAAGAAAAACAATGAAAAAACGCTCTATAAATCTCTTAACCAAAAAGAAAGTATAGTAGCACCGGTATCTATTAAAATAAAAGATCCCATCATTGTAAATACCGACACCGGTCCAAAGTCTACTTCTTTTACAATTTCAGAAAATTTAAAAAAGATTCCTGCGAATTTTGTCACCTACATGCAAAATTTCAGTACAGAACAAGGTTTATCCTATAGTTCTATTTCCAGAGGTGATAAAAGTTCCATTTGCGACAAGATTGGAAACTTGTGGTTTGGAACTGCCGGTGGAGGGGTATCTCGCTACGACGGTAAATCTTTTACCACTTTTACCACAGACCAAGGTCTGGCAGATAATTACATCTACTGTATAACTGAAGATAAAGCAGGAAATCTTTGGTTTGGCACCGAAAACGGTGTGTCATGTTACGATGGGGAATCATTTTCACAATTCACAACAGATCAGGGACTTGCCAGTAATTTTGTTTATTGTATTATGCAAGATAAAGCCGGGAATCTTTTATTTGGTACCGAAAATGGCATATCAGTTTATAACGCTAAGTCAGTAAAAAATAAATCCAGGACAGGAAGTTTCAGAAAATTCTTATCGGCCAAAGCACTCGACAACAAAAAAATCTTTAGCATCATCGAGGATAAATCGGGTAATTATTGGTTTGGTACAAATAAAGGCGATATTTTGCGCTTCAATGGAAAGACACTGACCTATTTTACGGCAGGACAGGGAATTGATATTAAGTGCGTCAATTGCATTACTGAGGATAAAAAAGGAATCCTTTGGTTTGGCACTTCAAGTGGTGTTTTCAGTTACGATGGCAGCACATTTACCAATTATACGACCAGTCAGGGATTAATAGACAACGAAGTCTATTGCATTACGGAGGACACAAAAGAGAACCTTTGGTTTGGCACCGCAAATGGCTTGACACGGTACAGACCCGACTCGAAAACAGGGGCTTTTACCAATTTTACAATGGCACAAGGTCTCCCTAATAATTGCATTTATAGCATTACGCTGGATAAGACTGGAAACCTTTGGTTTGGTACATTTGGTGGTGGCATTTCCCGCTATGAGGGAGAAACAGTTAGCAATTCCACTACAGATCAGGGACTTGTAAACAATATAGTGTGGAGTATCTATGAGGATAAAACCGGGGACCTATGGTTTGGAACCGGTAATGGCTTAAGCCGTTACGATGGGGAGTATTATACGAATTTTAAGATACCATCGCAGCCCATCAATAACGAAATCAATTCCATTATTGAAGATAAGGCAGACATTCTTTGGATAGGAACAAATAATGGAGCATTTCGTAAGAATGGCCTTTCATTTACCCATTATACGACTGCACAAGGATTAATCGATAATCTGATTTTAAATATCCTGAGTGATAAAGCCGGAAACCTTTGGTTTGGAACCGGTAAGGGACTTTCTCGTTTTGACGGGAAATCCTTTGTTAATTATGGAATAGCTCAAGGCCTTGTAAATGATTTCATTTACTGTCTGACAGAAGACAAAAACAGCAATCTTTGGATTGGTACTCCTTCGGGAGTGTCCCGCTACGATGGAAAGTCGTTTACCAACTATACGACTGCCCAGGGATTACCAAACAACACGGTACTAAGTATCAGGGAAGATCAGGCAGGATTCCTTTGGTTTGGCACAGCTGGTGGTGGTATATCTCGTTTTGACGGGAAAACCTTCCTTACTTTTTCCGTTGTGGAGGGACTGGCTGATAACAATGTAAACGCCATTGTACAGGATAAAAAAGGAACGATATGGGTTGGTACAAATAAAGGATTGTCAGGGCTCTTCTTTCAAATCCCGGACATTCATAACAGTTCGGTCAAAAAGATCATTCCTGCAGGTCGGCTCAATACCAGCAATGAAAATTTAAAGAACTATCTGCCAGTTTGGGAAATCTATAACTCCTATACCGGGTATCCATTGAAAGATGTAAACGGTGGCTGCAACAATGGTACCATGTTATGCGACAGTAAAGGTATTATTTGGGTAGGTGTAGGCAATGATAAAACTGCGCTAGTACGCTTTGATCACAATTCTGTGCTCAAAAACAAACAACCACTTACATTAGTTCTTCAAAGCTTGAAAGTCAACAATGAGAATATTTGCTGGCATATGTTAATGAATGAGGACCGTTGTGGAACTGATAAAAATTGTATGGGGTACCAAAGCGAAGAACTGTTGTCCTTTACAAATACGTTTTCAGACAAGGAACTCATAACCATGCTTCGAAAATTTGGCGATATAAAGTTTGACAGCATTTCCAGGTTTTATCCAATTCCTCATAACTTAATACTTCCATATGAGCACAACAATTTAACCTTTGAATTTAATGCTGTTTTGCCAACTCGTCACTCCCTGGTTCGCTACCAATACATGCTCGATGGGTACGATAGAGACTGGAGTCCGTTGACATGGAGAACAAGTGCAACGTATGGAAACATCTACGAAGGGACTCATACCTTCATGGTAAGAGCTCTGAGCCCGGAAGGTGTCTGGGGTAGTCCCATTTCCTATACATTTAAAGTACTTCCTCCCTGGTATAGAACCTGGTGGTTTTATTCGATCTTTATCGTTTGTATATTGGTTCTGGTTTACCTCATTTATTATGTCAGACTTTCCTATTACAGACGTCACGATGCTGAACTCTCTGAACTCGTGAAAGAAAGGACGTCGGAACTGGAAAATACCAATGACTTATTAGTTGAGAAGCAGAATTTAATCAAGCTTCAATCCAGGGAACTTCAGGAAAAAAATAAGCAATTGTTAGCCTCAAATTCTTCAAAGGATAAGTTTTTTTCCATCATTGCACACGACCTGCGCAATCCATTTCACACATTGATGGGCTTCTCGGATGTGTTGATACATAATTTGGAAAACTACAGTCTGGACGATGCCAGGGAAATCTTAAACATGATCTATTCTACTTCAAAGAAGGGGAGTGACCTGCTTGAAAATTTATTGCTTTGGTCCCGTACAGAAACAGGAAGAATGCCTTACGAACCCATAAGCATTAACCTAAGCGCTATTGTCGAAAGTAATATTCTTTTCATGGAAGCCCAGGGGCAAATGAAAAACATCCGGATTACCAAGGAAATAGATCCATCCATACTGGTGATGGCCGATGAAAACATGTTAAATACCATATTGCGAAACTTGATTTCCAACGCCATCAAATTTACCTACGAAAATGGTCTGATCGTCGTAAAGGCCAGTGTTGTGAAACCCAATGCTGAAATATCTGTTTGTGATAATGGAGTCGGGATATCTGAAGAAAACAGAAATAAGTTGTTCCAATTTGAAACGAATATTTCAACTCAGGGTACATCCTCCGAATCCGGTACCGGTCTAGGCTTGATATTGTGTAAAGAGTTTGTTGAAAAACACGGTGGTAAAATATGGGTTGAAAGTGAAAAGAATAAAGGAAGTGAATTTAAATTCACACTTCCAACCATCCCAAATGGCATAGGTTAAATCTATATGAACCAGATTGTTGTAGTTTATTTTAAATTGCGATAAATGATTCAACGTTTATTTAAATAAAAAATAATCCGGATTTTGAGTGGAATACTTTTTTTAAATCTAATTTTAGTTTTTTAATATTTTGTATCATATAATCAGTGATACTTCAAAGGGAAAAAGAATTCTTTTTTCCATGAACAATGATTTATTATTAACCTTTAATTATTTTTTTTATGAAAAAAAGTTACTTCTTATTGTGCCTTGCGTCTCTAAGCATAAGCGCACTTACATTGGCTCAGACCGATCCTGGAGCAGCCAATTTAAAACATGAATGGACATTCGTTGACGGAACAGCCAATGACAAAGTAGGTACTGTTCATGGTACTTTAATGGACGGTGCTACTATCTCAGATGGTGTTCTAAACTCTGGAGTAGGTTTTGTGCAACTGAACGGTGTTGATCTGGCTATTAACACGTATACAGAACTGACTGTTGCTGCCTGGTTTACTTCTGAGGCAGGAATGAATACGGGTTATCACTTTCTGTATTATTTTGGAGGCCAAAGTGGTACAAATGGTGCAAACATGACTGGTTATACTCCGGCTCGTGGTAACGACGTGAGTAGAGCAATGATCATGACAACTGATGGAGAAATTGGAGTGAATGGCACTGAATACGATGATGGTGTAGTACATCATATCGTTTGTGTCATTGATGCATCAACTCTCTATTATTATATTGATGGCCTTTTAGTTGAGTCAGTATCTATTGGTGCAAGCAGTCTTGCCGATGTATCTACTGATTTAGCTTATTTCGGAAAAGGTGGCTGGCCTGATCCAAACTGGACTGGTGCTCTTGATGAAATCAGTGTTTATGACAAAGCGCTTACAGCCGATAACGTAGCATTCCTTTTCAATGCCGGTCCTAAAACGGTAACCGGAATTGCACCCGCCAAGAAATTGAATCAAAAAGTTTATTTAAACAACAATCAAGTGGTGGCTGAATTTGAATCACTTTCTGCTGCAGAAGCTCAGATTGAAGTTTATGACGTACAAGGCAAATTGCTTTCAAGTGAATTGTTTGCTTGCAATGCAGGAGTCAATCAGAAAACGATCAAAGCCGATTTCGCAACAGGTATTTATGTTGTTCGTCTTGTAGTAGATGGACAAAGCAGCTACAGCAAAATTGCAAAATAATACAGAATCGTACGGTTAAAAAAAGATGAGAGGCTGATCCGTATGGATCAGCCTCTTTTCATGTTCGCATATGAGATATTATTTTTTCACGAACTTTTTAACTAACGTCGTTTCCTTGTTTGTATGAAATCTAAAGAAATAGACACCGGCATTTAAGCCGGATATATCCAAAGTTTTCTTACTGGATTTCATTGCAAATGAACGAATTAAAACGCCATTCATGGAAACTATATCCATTTTATCGATCTTCAATTTCGTATCTGCAATTTCAATCTGAACAGTTGTTTGCGCTGGATTTGGAGTTATGTTTACGATGCTTTCTATTTCAGTTTCAGTTAAATTCAAATTTAAATGGGGCTTTTGACCGGAACCGTATACTGAAAAATCATAGATTCGGGCAAGGCCATTCGCATTATTCAATTCCGGTTTGCTCAGGTAAAGACGTACAAATTGCGCTTTGAAAGGGGTTACCGAGCGATTTGTCTCGTTTTCAACATTGCCAGTTACCTTATCTACATCGACCCAACTGGTACCTACTTTTTTCTGTAATTTAAAATCGTTAGAAATATAGGCAGTTGCTTCAGATCCACCATGCAGCACGCGCCATCTGCAAATCTCCGTTTCTTCGCCCAGATCAACGACCATCCATTCATCACCTGGAACTGTGGAACACCATTTTGTGTTGTCATCACCATCAATAGCATAAATAGGCGATTCGGTCTCCATTTTCTGGCCGGATGCTGTAGCCATTTTTTGCAGCGACTTATTGGTTGCACAAGCATCCAGATTGATGGTCGATAACCATCTGCAGGGAATGACTTCATCCACGCCGGATGGGGTAATCCATCTGACAGCCATGTTGCTTCCACCGGAAACTTGCTTCAAAAGTGCTTCTATGGGGTAGGATTGACCACCATTCAGTTCAATGGGAGCCGATTTCTGGGTAGGATATTTTTCCCATTCTCTTGAATTTGTCCATCCCAAACCGCTGATGTATGCAATTCGTGTCAATGAGGTTCGTTCGGAAGTTGTACCCAAACGAAGCTGAACATTGTCATCGCCAGCAATATAAAAGGTGTACTTGCCACTTTCCGGGGCAGTCAGGTAACCATATACACGAACCCCGAAATTTGGAACATTACTGCCTGGAATTTCTAAGACATCGGTCAGATACGATGTTGAAGTTGGAATAGTAGTAACAGGAATGGACGTTACTGCCGGCGAAGTGGAAGTGAGTCCACTCCATTTTTCCATTAAAATGGCACCTTCGCCCTGAGCATTTACGATGGAATAATGGGCCAGTGTAACGGGATAATCGATTCCATCTTTTGAAATAAAAGCTTTAACAACCACGATGTATTTATCTGGTATATTGAATGGTCCGGTATAAACTTCAGATGCTTTTGTGGGAGTCGTTCCGTCAATGGTATAATAGATGGTTCCACCCGAGAGATTATTTATGGATACCTGAGGTGAGGTTTCATACGTACCGGGAGCCGGGCTAAATTGAGGAAGCTGAAAGCTGGTAAAAACCAGTTGACCTTCCGCACCAAGAGTTGCTGTCTGAACTTCTGAACCAATGACAGCTTTAATCGTGGTAAAAACCTTTTTGTCCGTGTAGGTTCCGTTTACTTTCCAACTCAGTGTTTTGGTCGCATCGTTCCAGGTGTAGAGGGTCTTTCTGACATTTCCCAGTGTATAAGCATTGGTCTTTCCATCGTCTTCGGTCATGGTAAAAGAGCCATCGCGACCAGGATACACCCGTATTTCAAGTGGTGTTACCGTATCCTTTTCGGTGCTTTGAATCACTGGTCCAATCGGTAAAATGGTACCGGCACGAACATAGACAGGTGTTTCATCCAGAGCAACCGAAACATTGAAAGTTGCAGGACCCTGAATGGCCGTATTTTTTTTGAAATCATACCAAATGTCATTGGGCAGATACACATTGCGTTTACCGCCTTCATTCATGACAGGAGCCACAAGCAAGCCCGATCCCATCAACCATTCATCGGTGAGATTTGCCACGCAGGAATCGTTGGGAAATTCCATGACAAGGGGTCTCATGACGGGAGCTCCCGTTTGATAAGCCTCGTGTCCCAAACTGTAATAATACGGTATTAACTGGTATCTGAGATTGAGCGTTTTGCGAATGGCAGCTTCCGAAACTGTTCCATACAACCATGGAAACCTCGCTTTTGCATCAAAGGTGGAATGTGCCCGCATAATGGGTAGGAAAGAACCTACCTGATACCATCTCACCATACTTTCGTCGGAAGGTGTACCAAAAAAACCACCAATATCGCAACTGCCATAACTCATCCCGGCTAAACTCCAGTTTAACAGATCTGCCGGTGTTTTCCGCATAGCCACCCAATCCGACGGGATATCCCCAGTCCAGGTGCAAAAACCAAACTTCTGAGATCCGGGTGAAAATGCACGGTTGATCGAAAAATTGCGCTGGTCGGGTTTCACAGCCTTGAGTACATCGTATTGAGTCTTGTTCCACCAGTAATAGAGGCTGTAGTACGATTCACCCTCGTCGTTCCACCAGGCATCCATTCCGGCATTCAACAAGGGTTTGGTATGTTCCTTGTACCATTCCTGATAGGAGGTGTTGCTAAAATCCATGTCCCTGCTGTCGGTATCTGGAAATTTCAACCAACCGTTTGCACGTGCCAGATCCAGATTGGCTGTATTTCCCATTCTGGGTTTGCGTATTCCAATGGATTTGATACCCTGGTTCTTATAATCTGCCAATTGTTTCGCCGGTTCATTAAAAAGGGCCGGGTTGAAATCAAAATCTGAAAAGGTAGCCGTTCCGTTTTTTGACAAAGAATAGTCCGGAGTTACGGTATACCACTCAAAATCATAAATGAATGCGTCAACGGGAAGCTTCTTGGTTCTGAATTTTGAGATCACATCTTCGATATACGCCCGGTCTTTCCATCCCCATTGGCTTTGTAAAAAACCAAAAGCCCATTTGGGAGGCATTGCTGATTTGCCTACCAGTTGTGACAATACTTTTAAGCCGTCGTATTGAGTTTTTGCCGGCCAGATATACAAGTCGGCAGCGGCACCCTTAAACTTCCAGTTTGCGGCTGTATTGTTCTTTGTCCATTGTGCGGGATCGTTCTCATCAATGCTGACACCAAAAGCGCTGTAGCCTGTGGTATTCCAAAAATAAGGTACACCGGCTATACCGTTTCCAGAAAAGGCGTCCGAACGGGTCTTTATGAGGTTTTTAGTGCCAAAGTTGCCTGATCCGTAGAAAGTACCAGCGCTTTTTGCACCATCGTTGATGGATTGTGTGACACTTGTGGATGTGAAAGTACCATGATGTACCAAGGCCAAATCGTTGGCATCGTAAAGCATCCATTCCTTAGTCGTGGTATTGATCACGATTTTACCGTAGGCAGTCTTTATACCATAAATAGGCGCTTCTGAAACGACGGTGAAATCGGCCAGGTTTTGACCGATCGTATCGATCATGATGCTTGAAATGGGAGCAGGGGTGCCGGAATAACTCATGCTGATGCGAAATGCAGCATTTTTGGCCACAGCCAGTTCCACTTTTTTGCCATCGACTGATACTAGGATACCATGACTGGAATTGGTAAACTGTGCATAACTTTGGCTGATTGCTGTTTGAGTCAACAGCAATCCACAGATCAAAAGAAATCTTAACGGGTTTTTCATAGGTGTTTTTGAAATTATCTGATAGTTTTTGGTTATTCGATTTTGTAAAATTAAAGAATGTATTCAATTCCTTTTATGAGAGAAAATTAAATGTAGGTAAACAGGAGTTGAAAAATGCTATATATAACACATAGACAGCCATATACAGCGATAGTCAGAAGATAAAATGTAGGTTTTACAAACGTAAAAAAGGGTCACCATTTACCACGGAGCCCCTTACCATTGAATTTTACTTCAGATTAAGATTCGATGTTTTTTCCAATTTTCATGACATTCTCCTCAAATTGCTCCCTCGAACCGATCGCTTTGTTTCTGATTTTGCTGCGGTAATTGTAAATGGTGGATAGTGAACAGCGTAAAAACTGCGACATTTTTTCACCATTGGTTATACCAAGTCTCATGAGTGCATAGATCCGCAATTCGGTATTAAGCTGCTGACCCGATTTCAATTGCAGATATTCATCATCTGCCAGCAATGCGGAGAAATCCCGGACGAATGTAGGAAATAGCTGCAGGAAGGTGCTGTCAAAACTGTTGTAAAATTCTTTCAGTTCCTCTTCAATGCTCTGTTTGGATTTGATGGTTCGCAACAGATCCTCCATATTTCCGGCCAGCGCTTTTTTCTTGAGCAAACGACGGTAATTGTCCATTTTGTCAATGTATATGGAACATTGGTCCATATACCGGCCAATGTATTCTTCCTTGATCAGATTGGTTTCAAGAAGTGTCTGATTGGTTTCCTGAAGCTGACGATTGGCGGTGACCAATTGCTCGTTTAGAATGTTCAGCTTTTCGTTTGCCAGGCTTAAACCTTTTCGGGCCATCGACAGCTTCCTCATTTGTCTGTAAATAAAAAAGATGGATATAAGCAGAAGCAATGTCAGGAAACTGATACAGACCAAAAAGATTATCAATTGCCGCTGTCTCGCTTGGGTTTGAGCCTGATAGGCCTTATCGATGAGTGGCAGCATCTGCGAAACTTCCAGCGTACGCAACCGGGCGTTGCAAAACAGTGCATCATCGGCCGAACGTCTCACATAGTTGAACGCTCGGTCAATATCGCCCTCTTCGTATAGTATGTAGGCCAGATTTTGCAAGGAAATGTATTCTTTATTGACAGACTGAAGGTCGTTGATGGATGATACGGTCAACCAGTATTTTTGCATATCCTTATTTCCTTTTTGGATATAAACGGTAGAGATGATATACGCGCAATTCGCCTTCAACCGTTTATCATTACCCAAAGTAGAATAATAGTCCATCAGAAGCTTCAATGCTTCGTCAAAATGCTTTTGGATACAAAGTTTAAAGGATTTCCCAAAAATTGATGCACTTGAGTTCGGTGGGCTAAGCGCCATTAGCGAATCACGAAAAGCATTTACAGGTACGTCGTATCTGCTTTGTTCTTGATTGACAGCATTAACGGCCATGTATCCATAAATCGCATTACTGACAATAAAATAACGGGACTTCATTTCCCGTACAGCATCTTTATCTATACTTTGAAGTACGTCCAGCGATTCCTTAAACATGCCCGTCACACTCAGAATAAAGGCCAGGTCCAAACGAGAATCATACAGTTTCCGCAAATCATTTGTCTTTTCGGCTATAATCAGTTCTTCTCTGGCATATTTAATGGCTGAGTCCGACTTAAAGGAATTGTATTCATCGTACAATCGGCTGTACACATCGTACTTAAGGCTATCAGTCAGGCTTTTCCTTAAAAGTCCCTTCAGCTCAGTGATCTTTTTTTCCTTTTGAGTCGAATAAATATCACTTTGCTCCACTGTCAGATCTAATTCATTCAACAAGTCGCTAATGTCCTGCTTTGCAATCGTTGAAACTGAAAAAAGAAGCCCTGCCAGGAAGATGAAATACCTTTTCATGGATAGATTAAAGTTTCAACAAAAATATGCAAAAAAATCAGGAGGACATTCAAGGTTTTTCTAAAAAAGTCAAAGGTAGTGTAAAGTGAAAGACAGACCCCTTGTCTTCTTCACTTTCAGCCCAAATACTCCCTTGGTGCTTTTCCACAAATTCCTTACAAAGCACCAAACCCAGCCCATTGCTCGATTCACCATCCGTACCCGGTCTGCCCACATTGGCATCAATCTGAAACAATTGTCCTATTAAAGTTGGATCCATTCCGATGCCATTATCGGCTATCGAAATTTGAACCGAACCTTCCTTTGTATCCTGTGCCACCACAGTGATCCTACCGTCTGGATTGGAAAATTTGACCGCATTGGAAATCAGGTTTCTTAAAATCGACTGAAACATTTTCAAGTCAGCCTGAAACAAAAGTTCCGGCAAAACATCCACTTCGATTTTCACCGATTTCTTTTTGGTCATTTCCGACAAACCGGATACCACTTCCTGAATAGCTTCTTTTGCTTTCAGCGTTACCGGTTGAAAATCAAATCTACCACGTTTTATCAAGGACCATTCAAGCAGGTCTTCAATCAAAGCATACACTTTTTTTGACGTAAGATAAAGTGTCTTAATTAATTGAGACTGATCGTGTGAATCTATGGTTTCCGAATTTTCAGCCATAATGCCAGTCAAACCCACCATTGAACTAAACGGTCCTTTGAGGTCATGTGCGATGATGGAAAAGAACTTATCTTTTTCCTGGTTCGAACTTTCCAACTCCATATTCTTTTGTTCCAACTCTCTTTCAATGCGAATTCTTGAGGTGATATCGGTGATAACACTCAACAAATAGGGTTTACCATTCTGCAAAATAATTCGGGCCGAAAAAAGTCCGATTACTTCCACTCCGCCTTTTGTCAGGAAACTAAATTCTTCATAATCACTCGAATTTTTCTCCTGCAGCACTGTTTTTAGAATATCCATGGTGGACTTACCTTGCAGCTCTTCTGTAGAATAACCTGTCATATCCAAAAATTTCTGATTGCAATTGACTATAGCTCCACTCTCAATTTCCGTAATGAGAATGGGATCCGGAATCGTTTGAAAAATCAGTTCAAAGTGTTCCAAAGCCTCTTTCATATCATAGGACAGACGCTGATAAATGAGAACAATCAACGCAAAGCCCCATCCAAGGCCTGTTATCAGGGTATTCAGATACGTCAGTGACTGCATCAGCGAAGTGACTTCTTGCGGATAAAAACTATTGAAAAAGGCAAAATAGATGCTGCGGATAATAAAGAAGGTGGATGAAAAATAGATAATGAAGTTTATTAGCTTTAAGGTTTTTCTAATGGATGAAATATGATTGAAAGTAGATATTCCCGGCAATAAAAGCAAGATAGTGGCATAACTGGCAGATTCAACGACTCTCCGTATATTCAGATTGTTGTCTATCAGCGTAAAATAAATGGTAAATGCCGTATACAACAATCCAAATAAGACTAAATATTTACCATTCCTCTTTTTTTCAAAAAACTTCAGCGTTCCAACATATAACATCAATATTCCTGCCATATAAACCAAGCTGGGAGCAACAAGTTTAGCCATTCTGAAAGCCGGATCCTGCATCATGAAAATAAATGCAAAACCGACGGAAATAGCCATACATCCCTTGGACAAAAGATCTATTCCATGATACTTTTTGTTTGTCCTGGCTAAAAAATACATGGTGACAGCCAATAGCAAGTAAGCTATAGCCACACAAAAAGACAAGGTGTACTGGTCTATTGACATGTGTTTGGTATTAGATAACAGGTTGATACGGGTTTTTGATTGGTTTAAAGATAGGAAAAAAATTGGATGCGAAAGAGCGTAGGGAAATAAAAAAAAGATTCCAATAAATGGATTCTTATAACGAACTTTTATGACTATTTAAGATGAAAATACTTTATAAATAACTATTTTTGGATAGTAATAAATTAACATGGAACAGATGGCCCCTTACAAAGTTTTTATATCAAGTGCTCAAGCTGAATTTGCAGTAGAAAGGGAGGAACTGTACCAATATCTGAAAAAAGACTTACTCCTAAAAAGCTTTTTCGAACCTGTTATATTTGAAAAATTACCAGCAGCCAGTCGTACACCGGACAAGGTTTATCTGGATGAAGTTGATCAGTCTCAGATTTATATAGGCTTGATGGGGGTAGAATACGGTTATGAAGATTTTGCCGGCGTATCACCGACAGAAAGAGAATACGATCATGCTGGAACCCGAAAACTGGAACGTTGGATATTTATCAAAGATATAAACGGTACTGAACGTCATGCGAAAGAACAACAGTTTATCCAGAAAGTAACTACTGAAATAACTTATAAATCATTCCATACGCTCGAAGATCTTAAACACGAAGTCTACAAATCGTGTCTGACCTTTTTAAAACACAAAGGCCTTATCACCACTCACTTATTCGATGACACGTACAGCCAATCAGCAACCCTTGAGGACATCGACGAAAAAAAGATTCAGAATTTCATCCGTTTGGCCAGATTCAAACGTGGATTTCCTTTAAGTGAAAGCTCTACTGTAAAACAAGTACTGGAACATCTGAAAATGTCAAAAAGCAAACTAATAAGCAATAGCGCCCTTTTAGTCTTTGGTAGGAATCCTCAGTTCTATTTCCCCACAGCCATTGTAAAGTGCGCGCATTTTCACGGAAAACAAGTCGCAAAGCCCATTCCTGACCATAAAGTATACGAAGGTGATGTTTTCGAACAGGTAGATCAAGCCGTCGATTTTGTTTTATCAAAAATAAGCGTTTCAGTAGGTACCCGCGATCAAAGCAATCAGGCACCCATTCATTATGAAATACCCCGTGCAGCAGTAGCTGAAGCCATCGTTAACGCGGTTGCTCATCGTGATTACAACAGCAACGGCAGTGTTCAGGTCATGCTTTTTACCGATCGTCTGGTCGTTGTCAATCCTGGTCGGCTAGTTCCTGAATTGAGTATTCCACAGTTGAAGATTGAGCATAGTTCGTATCCAACCAATCCGAAATTGGCAGAATGTTTGTATCAGGCTGGATATATAGAGCGGTTTGGAACGGGGTTGGGGGAAATCTACAGGTTGGCTGAGGAGTTTGGATTGCTGGAGCCGGTGATTGATTTGACGGAGGGGTTTAAGGTGACGATTTGGAGGCCGGGGGCAGGGGAGACTGTAACCGACCAAGTTACCGGACAAGTAGTGGACAAGTACCGGACAAGTACCGGACAAGTGTCGGAAAATCTCAGAAGAATACTTATAGTTGTGGATGGAGAATTGAAAAGCTCAGAAATTCAAACTTTTCTACAACTTAAACACAGAGAGAATTTCAGAAATAATTACCTGATTCCAGCTATGGAAGAAGGTTTGTTGGAAATGACCATTCCGGAATTTCCAAATAGTTCAAAACAGAAATATCGGTTGACGGAAAAAGGGGTGGGGTTGAAAGTAAACGTTGACCGGACCTAATAGAAAGCTCAAACCAGATGTATTAGTTACAACTCTATTTAACTATTTTACTGTACGCCTCAAATGGGCAAATCTTAACACATTTCATACAACCCCTGCATTTATCTGAATTGATTAAAAGAGCATGCTTATGAATCTTAATATCAATTTTACCGATTACATTTTCAGGACAAATATCCTGGCATTTCCAACAAGCCTTGCATTTCCGGGAATCAAATTGAATGTACGAAGTACGTGATTTATCTGTATCAAATAGCTTAAAAATCCTGGTCAAAAGATGTATGAATATCAGGAAGGTGAAGAAATGAGCAAACATACTATGAATGTGCAATGTGCTGACCGTAAAACCACACATAAAAGCAAGTAAACCAACTATCAACAAAACAAATGCGAAACAGGTGAATGCAGTGATCTTATTTTTTAGGAGGAATTTTCTGGATAGTAGCGCTTTGATTTGCTTCCAGTGTTGCCAAATATGAATCGCAACCTCCTTTTTATATTTTGGTTTAAAATTCGGCAGAATTCTGGTTTCTTTCCCCTCGATTTTGATCGAACTAGACAAAAATAGGGGTGAAGTTGACTTAAACAGTTCAGCTTTCAGAAAGCCATTTCAAAAAGTCAGTTATTTTTTCTTTTCGAATCAATATTTTCCAGGCAATAGGAATTGTCAGGCTAATGGATAGCTTTCGGGTAAAGTATTGCGATGCCTCTTTAATTGCCTTTCGATGGATCAGATGTTGGCGGTTTACCCTGTAAAAAGATGTCGATGTTATTTTCTCCAGTTCCTCCAAGGTTTTACCGATGCTGTATTTGGTATTATCAAAAGTGATCAAAAAGGTTGTTTCGTTTTCGATGTAAAACAGGGCAATGGATTCGATGCTTACCGGAATTATTTTATCCTTATGGTACACCAGTACGGAACCCGGCTTCTGTTTTCTTTGTTGCTCGAAAATCTTTAAAATGTTTTCTATTGGCAGGTCGTTTTTGGAAAAGGTCTTCTTTAAAGCTCTGTATTTTGTAAACGCTTCGGAAATGGTTTGTTCTGAAAAGGGTTTCAGGATATAGTCAATGCCGTTTGTCTTAAACGCATTTAAAGCGTATTCGTCGTATGCTTTGCAAAAAATAACGGGAAGTGCACATTCTATGTTTTTAAATATTTCAAAGCTCAATCCATCACCAAGTTGAATGTCACTAAAGACCAGATCCGGACTATTTGACGCATCCTTAAAGTAATCAATCGCTTCACCAACTGATTTTAGAATCGTTAAAATCCGTGCACCCGGCTCTACTTTCTGTTTGGTTTCAGCAAGGTCGTTTGCCGTGAGTTCTTCATCTTCTATGAGTACAATTTTCATTGGGGGAGTATTTTAATGCTTACTGAAAAAACGTTTTCATTCTTAAAAAATTCTATACTGCTATCTGATAGCATTTTATAGCGTTCTGTTAAATTTGTCAGACCCAATCCATTTGAACTCTCTGTATAGGATTTCGCTTGCAGATTGTTGCTCACTTTTATCCATCCATCCCGATGAATGACCTCAATTTTTAATGGCAAGTCTTCCGTAAGTGCATTGTGCTTTATGGCATTTTCAAGCAACATTTGAATGGCAAAGACAGGAACAAATCCCTGTGTTTTTACTTCATCAGCAATGTCAAATGAATACTCTAAAGCCTTCCCAAAACGTATTTTCTGCATCTCTAAATAATCGAGGCACAATTTCAATTCCTCTTCCAACTTCACTGTGTTTGAATTGTTCGATGAAATGGCAACCCTTAGAAAATCCGATAATTTGATGATGTAATCGACAGCTGCATCCGGATTCTTCTTGATGAGCGTTTTGAGAATATTCAACGAGTTAAATAAAAAGTGTGGATGAATTTGCTGTTTTAGTTGCAGATAAAATGCTTCTGTATTTTTGTTCCTAAGCTGTGCATTTTCCAGCTCCACCATTGTTTTTTTATTCTTCAATACTACACTTTCCGCTATAACCAAAACAACAGTATTCAACAAAAATCCCATTAAAATAGGGACGAAGATACCGGATTCCTCGCGCCCCCCCCATACAACTCCAGATTCTGATTGCTAAAAACGTATTCCTTAATAATCAGGATCAAAATGGCAATTATGGATACGTTTATTAAATAGCTTAACACTAATCGTACGATGTTTCTTAATCGAAAGTGATGACCCGTTTCCTGAATATGAATAAAATAGATATTCAACAACCAAATCAGGAAGGAAAAGCTTATTCCAACAAAGATGCTTAATAAGAAAACATGAATTGAAAATGCAATGTGCTTGAATGGCGAAATCGAAATTAACAAACCTATCACAGGCGAAGTTAAGAGGGCTACGCTGATGAGGTTCTTGGTGTTTGGAGATAATTTCATTTTTGGGGTGAGTTTTTTGGGGTAATGTACAAAAATAGGAAGAACTATATTGTATAAAGTGTTTTTGATTGGTGAGGTAGACTTTTATTTTGGTGGAATGGGCAGAAGAGGGGGGGGACTGTACAAGTAGTGGACAAGTTCGTGTACAAGTACTGGACAAGTAAAGGACTACTACCTAAATATTTTTGAAAATTATATAGAAAAAATCACAGATGAATTTATGGTAAATTCGGTGAACCCAATCGAGATAAATTTGAATATGATTTACGCGCTGCTGAAACCGGTGAAATAATCAAACGCGCCCGGCTATAACAATCCTAAAGACGTTAGTTTCTCAACTATCTTTCAGGCAATCGAAACATTGAAGGCTCAAGTACAATTAACCGTTAAGTTTCCGGGAAAGAATGAGATTAAGCTGAAAGATATAGAAGTTTAATCCACGTCATGAAAACTCATTAATTGATCTTTAACTATTCCATTTATCACCTGACCTGATAAATCTCTTACACCTTTATCCCATTGGTGCTCCAATTTCTCTTGTAAGTCATTCTTGATTATATTGTAACAGATTAGCTTCATTGGAATCTTATCCAGAAGTAACCCTGAAAAATCATTTAATTTTTGGGAATAATACTCCTTCATGTTGTCTTTTAAATCGAAACCAATATAAAATACATACGCCTTTTTACTAGAATTTGAACAGGCAGAAGCTACTCTATGAACCATTTGATAAGGAAAATTTATGATCTGATCTTTTTCCAATTTCACTCCAGTGTAATCTTCAATATATTCCAACCATCCCTTTAAAACATCCTTGCCATTTTTGCTTTCCTTAAGCCACTTATTAACTGTTATATATTTTGGTTCAGTTCTTTTAGCTTCGATGGCAATACAGGTATTTTGACCTATAATCATTAGATCTGTACTCGAAGCCGGACCTTTTCCATATTTTACTGGCGTTTTAGCTTCGAATATAAAATCAGCATTGACATCAGAAAGTTCATTGGCGAATTTATCAAAACAACTGGGATTCTGCTTAAATAGCGCTAATAATGGAATAGTAGATCTATACGGTGATTTAAATTCATTCTTGTTATATCTATTTAAAATAGTATCAATTGACATTATTTTCTCAGTATTAAAATAAACAGCTCTATTCATACAAAGTGCTTGTTAGTGATTAATTTGTATTGTTTGATTGATTATTAAAGGTTAAAATAATACTCTTCAATTTTCTTTGCCATCAGTTTTCTTCTTTCCAATAGAAAGTCTTCATAATGATTAAAATCCATCGTCAATATATTCTCAGGAATACAATTACATGATAAATTTTCAAGTAAGCTTTCTTTGTTATTTATATTCCCAAACAAATTTACTTTCGTTTCACATTGATGAAAAGCAATACCAAAATAATCACACGGTGGCATATTGCCAATTGCAATATTGGTAGTTGTGTCTAAATATGTGTAATTAGCTATTTGATTGTATTTTGATTTGTCCTTAATACCATTTTTTTCCAAATGATCTTTTGGAAAGATATGATGTATATCACCCATAATCGTAATTAAATCAGTCACTTTCGTACCATTCATCAATAGAGAGTTATCTGCACTATGAACCTGTGCAGCCATAAAAGTATTGAAATACGGACTATTTATAGCCGAAGTCTCCAGATTTTGGACCAACCCAATAGTCCAAAAGGTTTCTGAAAGCTCTGCAGCTTCAACTTCTTTATAAAATTCCACAAATCCTCTTTCGGCAATTCTCCGAATATCTTTATCCATAGCCGATTCGGGGGAAGTTATATAACGACTGGTGAGCGTACTCAACACATACCATTTAGTTACAAAGTGTTTTATCTGAGTTTTCACTATGTCTTTATCTGCATGCAAAAGCAGGTAGAGGGTATAAGCAAAATTTAATGTCATTTGTGAATTAATCAGCCTATTTGAAATAAAACCTGCAGATTTAATGGCCAAAACAAAATTTGAAAACGAATACTCATTGATAAAATTAAAAACACCCTGTGTGAGATTCGCAAAGGATTCCTCGGCTATTTGTTCTTTGTAATCGCGTGTTATGAAATCACGACCTCCCAACAAACTTACTAAATCCTTCATTTTACCTCTTCCGAATTGATGCATAAACGCCACACGGAGAATGTCTCCATAATCCGGATCGTAAATATCACCTATATCATTTTTCAGCCATTTAATTTTAGGAGAAAATGCCGAGTTCATAAACTCTTTATCTTTACACATTTCCGAAAACCATTCTGGTTGTAAGGCCAGATGCGAGAAATAATCAATGGCTTTGCGCAGCATATTACCACCATATTTTGTATTGGCTGCAATTTTGGACATGGCAAAGTCTGCCTGATTCAGTTTCGCCCCCTGACTGTTAATGCGTATGAATATCTCCGTAACCTCATCAATAGTCAAATCCTTATCTAGTGTAATAACACCAATTTGACGATTCCGAATATCAGTCAGTCGCATTAGAATCTTATTTAATTCGCTACCGTTTATTTCGTCATTTTTTTCACAGTATTCGTTTACAAACTGCCAAAAATCGAAAGTCGGTTTAAATATTTCCGAAATATCAGCTATCCACTTTTTATCCCTTAGAATTGCATTATCCTGCACTTTAAAGAATTCTTCATCATCATTTGCCAGCGGATTAAAAGCAATCTTAATTCGTTTTTTCTCGAAATCGGAGTTTATAATTTCTTCACCAACTATGGCAGTCATTAATGCAGTAATACGCTGCTGACCATCAATCATTATTTTCTTGCCTTCAGACAACGAACCATCTTTTAAACGCATATTCGGACTTTGTGAAATAATCAGAAAGCCGGTTGGGTAGCCTGTGTACAATGAATCAATTAAATCTCTTACCTGTTTAGGCTTCCAAACAAATGGACGTTGAATTTCAGGTATCGCTATTTCGTTAAATTTGATTAAAATAAGGATTTGTTCAATACTAACGTTTGAGGATTGATATTTTTCGGCCATAATGTTGTGTTTTTTGGTTCAAAGAATCATTCTTAAGATTGAAGTGTAAAAAATAAGATTAATTCTAATATCTATTTTTTTTCAAATTCATTTCGTAGGTTTTCTCACGCATCTTGAAATACATATCAAGATCAAAATCTACTTTGTTTTGATCGCACGCTTCACGCAAAGAATCAAAAACAACATTCCAATCATTTTTTTCGGGATTATCGTACATTTCAGTAACCTGATAAATATTATTTTCTATCTTCTCTACTTTAAATTTTCCTACAATAAAACCACTTCGATAATTGTAGAAATAATCTTTTTCAAGATAAATGCCATACCTCATATCCCAATGTGGTTTATAGCCTTTTAATAATGCCTGGAATTGTTCTTCGTTGAAACACAGATATATTTCTTTTCGAACCCAAATATTGGAATTATTTGCAATGTGAATTAAATTCGAGAGTTCGCTATCATACATTGCTTTAAGTTTTTAACAATTTAGATTTTGATATTCTAGGTTTGACTATTTCCCATATTCTATCCTCGGCTCTGCAGCTACCAACATATATCTTTCCTCGTCACCAACTTTTACTTGGCCGTTCATAAGCATCGATAACAACCAATCACGAAGGGAAGTGAGTTGTTGATTTTCTATACTGTTATTCAATATTTTATTTATTGAAGAATCTAAAACATTTGAAAAACTTATCAATATTTCTTTATGAGGCTTTAGAACTTTGATGGATGAAAAATCACCTTTATTCATATTTGCAAAAGTATTGCCTGTTTTGGCTTTTGCGTATTTAAAATAATCAATTAAATAAAAATACAAGTAGTATCTGTTTTCAATACTATTACAAACAATTGAATTCAACTGCTGATTTGTTTGTGAATCTTTAGTTGTAAAACCGACTAAACCAGGACTAGCAATACATGTAACACAGATTGCTCCTTTGGGAATGTATTTGTTCGCTTGCATTTTAGCACCTTCTTTTGAAAGAGTCATCTCCGTTTTTGTTATATGCATATTACCTCTAACATCACCAATACATATAAATGGAATATCTCCATTAAAATAATTTTTATTTGAAGTGGAAGGTGTTTTACCTGTGACAATATTTTTTTCTATTTTATCTAAATCAAAAACTTTCCAACCTTCTGGAATATTTCTTTTTAAATCATCACTCCAAACTATTTTTCCACCACTACTTTTATAAGGTTTACCCTCAGCATTTGGAAAATCGAATTGTACAAACCAATAGTCGTAAAGTGTTTTTGCCATTGATTCCAACTCGGCATTAATGCGGTTGTTGAGTTCAATTTTGGAATCTAATGATGAAAGGACTGAGGCGATTTGTTGCTGGGTAGTTAAATTTGGCAGAGGTATTTCAACGAGTTTAAAGTTGGTTGTAGCTTGTGCTAATGCTGGAACACCTACATGACATTTATTGGCAAGTAATCTCTTTTGACCCTCAGACGTATGAAAGAAATAAACAAAGAAAGCTGGGTCAACCATTTTTCTATTTAATGCAACTCTAAACTGACTTTGTGAAATTACATATTCGTCAAACTTTGAATTGTCAGGTATAAAGGCAATTTGACCTAAAGTTCCTCGATGAGTAATAACTATATCACCTCTTTTTGCAATGGCCTTTTTAAAGGTCTTAGCTTTTTCAATTGTTACATATTTAAATGCATCTTCTTTAAGTTTGAATCCTGTCAAATTAGAACCATTCAAAACGGGTACTCCATCGTTTACAAAATTCTCAACTTTAATGTCTGAACCAAAAGGTCCCATAGAAATTTCATCAATTATTGAAGAGACCTTCGTTAGATGCTTATTCATACTTCATTCCCTCCAATTTCCATTTCCTTTTTAATTTCTTCCAACAATTGCTGTTCGGTGGGCAAATACAATTTGTATTGGCTTGCCATTATGGTTTGGTTATCTTCGGGCAGCGTAAGTTTCACCATTTCGTTGTTTTTATTGGCACAGAGCAATATGCCGATGGTAGGATTTTCGTCGGGTAGACTTTCGTGTCGGTCGTAGTGGTTTACGTACATTTGCAATTGCCCCAAGTCTTTATGGGTTATCTTTTTGGTTTTAATTTCCACAATAACAAAGCAGCGCAAGAGTCGGTTGTAAAAAACAAGATCGGCAAAAAACTCGTCATCTTCAATTAGAAAACGTTTCTGTCGGGCTACAAAGCAATAGCCATTTCCCAACTCAAGCATAAAATTTTGCAAATGTTCGATAAGAGCCGTTTCAAGCTCTATTTCGTAATAATGTGGCTTGCGCTCCAATCCCAGAAATTCCAGTATCATGGGGTCTTTCACTATTTCCTGCGGTGTTTCGGGCAGTCGCTCGTTACGTGCTATTGCCATCACCGCTTCTTTGTCAGAACTCAATAGCAAGCGTTCGTAAAGATTTGAGTTTATTTGTCGCTCCATCTCACGACCTGTCCAGGCGTTTTTCACCGCTTCCAGTTCGTAATACTCTCTTTTTGAAGTATCTTCAATGGATATAAGCATTTTGTATTGCATCCAGTTCAATTGCGTCCGCACTGCGGACGCAATTGGATAATTGCGATAAAATTGCCTGCACCGTTCCAACTGTCTGACAGAAAACCCGCTGCCAAACTCAGGTTCTAATTCTTTGGAAAGATTCTGAATCAAATAAGAGCCATAATCGGCACGCTCTTTTCCCTGTTGTTCTTCTTCGAAAATGCGGGCACCTAATTTCCAATACATTTCCACTCTGTAAAACTCTACACTGCGTACGGCATTGGTGCGAGATTGACCTATAATGGTTTTTATTTCGTGCAAAAATGAACCTGAAATAGTTTGAATTGGTTTATTCATAACTCAGACTGTTTAACTGTTTCTGAATTTCTATTTCCAGGGCTTTCGATTCGGCAAAAAGATTCGTTAAATTGCTTTTAAACCCATCCATTTTAGCCTCAAACTCCTCAGCAGTAATATCGGTATATTCAATCTTTACTTCAAAATACTGTCCAGCACTAAAAGAATAATTTTTCTCTTTTATCTGGTCGTAGGACAATACAACTGTGAAATCATCTACCGGCTTGTGTTCATTAAAAGTATTGATAATCAATTGCTCTTCGTCCTCCGAAAGTAAAGTCTTTTGGTTTTTCCCATCCTTTACCATCGTACCAAGTTTAGAAGCATCCATCAACACAATATCACCCTGAGTATTGGCTTTGTCAATAAAGAGTATCGATACATTAGTTCCAGTCGTTGCAAAAATATTACTTGGCATGGATACCACGCCCCGTAGCATTTTATCTTCTATCAATCGTTCCCGTATTTTTCTTTCTATACCGCTTTGAGCAGTAATAAATCCTGTGGGCACAACAATTGCAGCTTTTCCGGTAGTCGATAATGAATACATAATATGCTGAATGAATAGCAAATAAATTGACATTTTATCTTTGTCCTTCTTGGGTACATTTGGCAAGCCGGCAAAAAAGCGTTCATGATGTTGTTTGCCATCTAAATCGGCCACATAATCACTGAAATCGAGCTTAAAGGGTGGATTGGAAACTATATAATCAAACTTCTTCAGCTTTTCTCCGTCTTTGTGATAGGGTGCAAGGATGGTATTGCCTTGAATAATGTTTTGAATGGAATGGACCAGATTGTTTAAAATCAAATTCAGGCGTAACATACCGCTCGACTTTTGTGAGATATCCTGGGAGTAAATGGTACAACGATCTTCTCCAATGGCATGTGCCAGATTCATCAGCAAGGTACCTGAACCTGCAGAAGGATCGTAGCAGGTAACATTGCTTACTGGAGCATCCACCAAAATAGCGGCCATGATTTTGGCTACAGCATGAGGGGTATAGTATTCGGCATATTTTCCACCACCGTCTTTGTTGTAATCTTTTATCAGGTATTCAAAAATGGTAGAGAAGAAATCAAACTTCTGGTTGAAGATGCTTTCGAAACTGAAATTAACTAGTTGGTTGATAATGGCTTTGCAGAAATTATCACGTTGGGAGCTGTCGGTGATGTAATTACTCAATTCGTCGAATAAAGTAATTTTTGCCCCGGTAGCGGTTTTTACCGAAAAGATATCGTTGTTGAAAATGGCGATGTCTCGAAGTGTATCATCAAACAATTTGGCAAATTCTTCACCATCTTGTTTGTTGTACAAGTACGAAAGGAAATGCACTCTTTTCAACTTTGCACTGTCGGGGCTCATTTGCAACAACAGCATTTCGTATTGATTGTCGGTATATTCGGCTATTAATTGTTCCCAATTATCTGATTTCTTCAGTTTTGAATCAATTTGTTTTACTTCATAGCCAAACTTATCATTCATAAATTTATAGAGAAACACTTGGGTGATAATTTTAAATTCATTCCCATCATTTCCTAAACCGTACGATGTACAAACTCCTTTTAAATTATCAATGAGTGCTTTTGTCTGTGCTGTAAAATCCTGCATTACCATGGATGTATTCCTTTGTATTCGTTTATATATTCTTTTACTAAACAATTATTTATGTATTTGGCAGATTCCGGATTTAGTTCCATTTTACTTTTTCCGAAATTACCAATGACCATCTGAATCATCATTTGTTCAAAATAACTTTCGTTGTTTAGCATTTGTGTATTGATTAAAACTTTGTCGTCGGCTTGTTTTTTTATTTCCAACAAGGTGTCGCAAATTTCACTTTCTTTTTTGGAGATAGTACCATTTTCTAAAATGCGTTTGTGAATGCGAGCGTATTTTTTATCGTTCTCGTATTTTGCTTTGAGCAAGTTGTTTTTGCGGTTGAGCTCGGATACTGTGTCAAAAATCTGTTGCAAGGATCCGATATTGTTTTTCATTTCCTCCTGAGTTATTTCATCGAGGTTCTTTTTATTGAATAGGCGTTTCAGTTCTTCGTACAATGAAATAAATTCGGGGTCTGTCTGGTCGAAATTATCGTTCAGGGCTTCCCGTGTTTTACGAAGGGTATCTTTGAGTTGGTCGGCAATGACCATTTCTTCCTCCGATATTTTGCGGAACATAAAGATCACATTTTCCAGGGCCACATTCAGCAAATTGGTGGTGTCCACATCGTTCTGAACCGATTCTTTCAGATTGATCAACGCCAAATGCCTTGCCGTTTCGTTGTACAATTCATTCAGCTTTTTGAAATCGACTTTCTCCAACATCTCAAAATGTCCGTATAAACGAATGAGATTGTACAAATTACGTGCATTTTCCAAAGCCATTTTAATATCTAAAACTGTTTTCCGGTCTTCTATTTGGCTTATTTGCTGGGAGAATATTTCGGCATTCGTTAAATTGTAATGAAACAATTTTTCCTTGATATCCTGAATTTCTGATTCTATGTCTTCTTTCGTTTTGAAGAGGTTGGTGAAGTTTTGCATTTCATCGCCAAGCTCATCTTTTAACTCATCAAAATAGGCTTTGTTGGTCGCATCAAACTCTTTGCGGATGTCTGCAAAATCAACGACATAGCCATACTTAAACTTTTTATACGGACGATTTACACGTGTGAGGGTTTGTAATAGATTATGTTCTTTAATAATTCTGCCTATGTATAATTTTTTAAGCCGTTTTGCATCAAAACCAGTAAGCAACATATTGAAAACAAAGAGGATGTCTATTTTCCCAACTTTAAAATCGTCAACTTCTTTTTTTCGTTCTTCTTTGCTGCCAACATCGTGTAAAATGAGGGATGCGGTTAAGCTTTTTTGTTTCTTTTGATAAAAACCATACTCTGCAGATGGCTCAGCTGCTATTGAATAGGGTTGAACTTCTTCAACTGTTGTTTGAGAAGGATTGTATTTACTGATAAAAATATCAAACAATTTCCTGGCCTGGATGGAGCTGTCGCATATAACCATACCCCCAATTGAGTGATCACCAAAGCGTATTCTGCTCTTTACAAAATCATCTACAATGTAATCGAGCAAGGGTTCCGCAAATTTTTCATGTGCATACACAATACGTTTGTCTGAAGCTCCCTTTAAAATCTCGATGTCTTTTAGAGCTTGTTGTAATTGAATTTTGTAGGAGGTTTCAATGTCTTCACGAATGAGTTTCAAGGTGTAGCCATCAGCGATGGATGCGTTGTAATAATATTTGTGTATGTAATCTCCAAAAATGTCCTTGGATTTCCTGTCGTTGGCGATTAATGGTGTACCCGTTAAGCCAATAATGATGGCCTCTCTATCTGAGCTAATTAGATTTGCCAGAAAGCTGCCTGAAGGGTTGTAACTTCTATGCACTTCATCCAGAAAGTAAATGCGTTGTGAATTAATATCATAATCATTTGCTCTCAGGACTTCGGTGTCATCCTTAAATTTCTGAATATTTACAACAGTGATTTCGCGCTGACCTGATAAATTATGTGTAGCTTGCTTTAATCTAAAATTTGCTAACAGTTCCTCTTTTGAATCTACAGTATTCACTACAAGCCCACGCATACTGAATTCACTCTTTGCCTGTTCCAATAAGCTTATTCGATCAACTATAAAATAGAATTTAGGTACATTGCCTTTCCGTTGAAAATAATCGGTGAGGTAATGCACATTGTAAAATGAAAGTGCCGTTTTACCGCTTCCTTGTGTATGCCATATGATGCCTTTTTTGATTCCGCGTTCAATGGTGCTTTCAATGGCTTTTGTGGCAAACAGTTGAGGATAACGCATGATGTGCTTTTCAAGTCCTTTGAAATCATTTACATAAGCAAAGCTATACTTCAGCATCATGGATAATCTTTCCTTGCAAAACAAGGATGTCAATATTCGATTGGTTGGTGATTTGGGGTCTTTGTTTGTTATAAATTCTGGCGAAAATTTAATAATTGAGAGATTGTTATCTTTCAATATTACATTTTCAAGGCTATCATCTTCGGCACTTAATAATTTGAGTAAATCAAGTTTTTCTTCCTCCCGAAAACAGTTGAAATTGGCATTGGAGTGGGAGGTTGAAGAATAAAAGGCTCCCTGAATCGGCTCGACAGAATCATTGTCATACTCCATATTGTTGGAGAAAACCAACACTTGTGAGATGTTGATAAATTTCCGGAACTTTTTGTTTTTAAACCGAACATTAATCCGGTCTCTCTCTTGAAGTATTCCTTCGTGATTGTTAGGCTTTTTCACTTCAATGAAAGCTAGAGGCATTCCATTTATCAAGAGGGTAATATCCGGGCGAAATTCTTCGTCACCATTTTTACAGGTTAGTTCGGTTACTACATGGAATGAATTGTTACTGAAATTGTTGAAATCAATTAGTTTTATTCCGGAAGTGGCGGTAAGCATTTTAAAAAAGGCTTGTCCTAAATCTTCATTATCAAGTGCTAAAGATATATTTTCAAAAATCTTTTTTAGGTCGGATATTTCTAACTCTGGATTTATTCGTAGTATGCTTTCACTAAAAATGTCTGTGAAGATGTTTGTATTAATATCCCATTTTGCATTTTTTAAAGAAACATAGTGATAACCCAATCGGCATAAATGCAATATAGCTGGAATCTTTACACGTGTATTCTCATTAAATGCCATTGGTTAAGAGTTTAAGGTAAAAAAGAGGTTGGAAAACGTCCACCCTCACAAAATTACAATTTATTTTTAAGGAATAAAGGTATTTTGATTTTATGTGATAAAGGGTAGGAGTTTTTACGTTAATCTTTCATGAATGAACTACACCTAAAACATTTTACTAAAATAATCCATTTATTAGTTGTTCAGTCTTGATGTTTTTTGAAACTTCATTAAGCCGCCCGATAAATCAAAAAAAATCATTGCTCCCCCATACCCCTTAAAATGATAATTGGTATGGAACAGCAATGAAATGTAATTGACTAAACTTATAGCTATAACAGCAACGTATGAATCCGATTTAAATCAATCAATTCTTCGCAAAATCTTTCCTAAATAACAATCGTTTTCGTGAACTCATTTTGTCCTGCTACTAATTTGATTAGGTAAACACCCTGGTTCAGATTCGTTAAATTCAAAACGCTTTCGGGTGCCAGATTAGATTTGCTAAACACCTTTTTGCCTTGCAAATCAAACACAGTAGCATGAACGTTTCCGGAGACTTTGATATTCAGCATTCCTTTGGTTGGATTTGGGAGAACAGAAAATTCGGGCTTGCCGGGCAAATTAACGGCATTTGGTTCTTGCGGAGCACGAGGAGTCATTTCAACAGATTCAATGACTCCCAAATATTTGCCTGTGGCATCAAAATAATGCAATTTAGAGGTTGCGGTAGTTGGTGTTACTTCCAAAGTCAACACATGATTTGTCAGACCATTGTTGAAGTTGGCCGGATTGTTGGGCTTGTTGGTTCCAACTATAATATGTGGATAAATGGTTGGACCAACTGGCTCAGTAATATCCATATAACTGGCACCACCCTGAGTTATATATTGGACTCCATCAAGTACTCCTCTTTCATAGCCGTGCATGTGACCACTAAATACCGCTGTAACTCCATATTTTTTGCACAACGGAGGAAGATTCGTTTTTACAACTGCTTCTTCTGCTGCTTGCCAACGTTCAAAATAGGGAGGGCAGTGAACAAAGATAAATCGGAATTTTGCTTGTTTTGAAACTTCCGATTTCAAGAATGTTTCGAGCCAACCATTAGGAGCCAAATCTGCGGAATATCGGGCATAATCAATGGCAATAAACACGGAGTTACCATAAACATAGGCAAAGCTACCACTCTTTTTGGAAGCATCCGAATTGTAATCGGCCGGTTGAGCTACATATTGGCGGATTAAATCAGTACCATTTAATTGTGCATTCACATCGTGATTTCCAAAACTGATGTAGAACGGAACCTTTGAACCAATGGTGTCCAATGTATTGGATAAAAAGACGTTTTTCAAATCACTATAATCACTGCCTGCATTTGAAACATCACCTGAAGAAAAACAGAAATCAACGTTCAAATCCTTAACCAGGTATGAAGCCATTTTTGAGAACGGATACAGATAGTGGCTATCACCCCAGATGCCGACAGTAAAAGGTGTGTTGACATCCGATGTCGCTGTTTTGAAACTCTGCTCCGAACTTGGCGTATTATCACAGCTTACCTGATAATAATAGTTGGCTGCCTCTTTCAGAGATGAAATAACAGCTTTATGAATATACGTATTCGTGATGGTTGGAGTAACAGTAGAAGTCACGCTGCTGCCATAGGTCTTTGTTGGACCATAGTTTATGGTGGCAGGTGTGTTAATACTGCTTTCAAACAGTATTGCAATAGATTCCGTTGTCGCATTCTGGAGATAAGGTTTGGTCAGAAATGGACCAGTTATTTTTTGGTATCCACCCAGGCTTGCAACCTGAGCTCCAGTCAAAGCCTTATCATATATGGATATACGTGCCACATCCAATTCATTATCTTCCCCATCTTCATCCGCCATTAACAAAACGGTCGGATTTAAAGCAAACCGCCCATCAATATCCTGAACAACGCCAGTTAAGAATTTTACGCCATTTAGGTAAATCGAATATTCAACACCATTATTCACAACTACAACCATACGGTTCCATTCACCTGCCACTATGGGCTCTGGGCTATATCCGGTACTTCTTACACCCAAATGGCCTGTTTTGTCTACAAAGAGTTCACCATCGTCGTTGTTTTCAACCGTTGTTTGCAAAAATGAATACCAGATTCCAATTGTATTTACCTTAAAATCGTAACAAAGGGAATAGGTATTCACCTTTGTTCCATTATTTGGAGCTATCCCGTGAATAATCGTATAATGGCTGCCAAGACCTATACGTACTGCACCATCGGTCTGCAAAGGGCCACTGACAGCGGCATGCGTCCCAACCAGTTCCAAGGCATTACCAACCGATGATTTAAGCAAATTCTGAGGATCGTCGAAAAGCCATTCACCAACAGGAGTAACAGGAGTAGGAGCCAGAGCAACTTGTTGAGCCCTGATGTTTCCCAAAATTAGGAGCAAAACTGGAATTAGTAAGAGTTTTTTCATTGTTGTTCTTTGATATAATTCGTGTTTAAAAATCAAGTTCGGACAGTACAAGTTTAAGCCTGAAGGGTTTCTCGTCCCTTCAGGCTCATTACAGATTTTGTTTCAGCTTTTTACTATTTTACCACGATCTTGGTGACGATGGGTTCTGAACTTCCTTTTAAGGTAAGAAGATACATCCCTTTTGGAAACGTACGAACGTCGATGGTGAGATCCGAACCGGAATCCTTCAGATTGCTTGTGAAGACAGATCTTCCAAGCATATCTGTCAAAAATAGTTGCGTCATCGTTTCATTGTTGGCCAACTGAACTTTGATAAAGTCTTCTGTCGGATTCGGATAAACGAGTACCATCGGTTTTAGAGGGGTTTGCGGAACGTCAACAGGAACAACTAATTCGACTCCACCCAGGCTTGCAACCTCAGCTTCAGTCAAGGCCTTATTATATATGGATATACGTGCCACATCCATTTCATTATCTTCGCCATCTTCATCCGCCATTAACAAAGCGGTAGGATTTAAACCAAATCGTCCATCAATTTCCTGAGCTACGCCTATTAAGAATTTAACGCCATTGAGGTAAATCGAATACTCAACACCATTATTCACCACTACAACCATACGGTTCCATTCTCCCGCCACTATGGGTTCTGGACTATATCCGGTATTCCTTACACCCAAATGACCTGTTTTGTCTACAAATATTTCGCCATCGTCGTTATTTTCAACCGTTGTTTGCAAAAAACTATAGTAGACTCCAATACTACTTACCTTAAAATCGTAACAAAGGGAATAGGTATTCACCTTCGTTCCATTGTTTGGAGCTATTCCGTGAACAAGCTTATAATGGCTGCCAACACCTATACGTACTGCTCCATCTGTCAAAGTAGGACCACTGACAGCGGCATGAGTCCCAACCAGTTCCAATGCGGGACCGACCGATGATTTAAGCAAATCCTGAGGATCGTTGAAAAGCCATTCCCCTACAGGAGTAAGAGTAGTTGGAACCTGAGCAACAACTTCGAAGTTAACCGTTGCAGCAACGGTGTAACTGTCGTTTGACAATAAGCAGACTTTGTATTTGCCTATTGCAGAAAGACCTTCACCAAAAGTAACAGAACCGGACTCAATCGTAGTTGCACTTGCCGTTTGTGTATTGCTCGTGTACTTCCATCCATGATTATTCTGATTTCCAGGTGTGATATCTTCATTAAACAGGGCGATCCAATCTAAAATTGAAGTAGAACCTGTAAAATTCACAGTGATAGCTTCGCCTACTTGGTACGTACTCTTGTTCAGAGTAACTTGTTGAGCCCTGATGTTTCCAAAAATCAGGAACAAAACAGGAATTAGTAAAAGTTTTTTCATTGTTGTTCTTTGGTTTAATTAGTGTTTAAAATTCAAGGTTATATTGTCTAAGTCAGAAATGAAAGCGTTAGTACAAGCATTACGCCTGAAGGGTTTATCTTCCCTTCAGGCTCAATACAGGCTATGTTTTAGCAATAGGTTATTTTACCACGATCTTAGTGACGAAGGGTTCTGAACTTCCTTTTAGGGTAAGCAGATACAAGCCCTTTGTGAACGTACGAACGTCAACAATGAACTCCGAACCGGAATCTTTCAAATTGCTTGTGAATACTGTCCTCCCAAGCATATCTGTCATAAAGAGTTGCGTCATCGTTTCATTGTTGCCCAATCGAACCTTGATGAAGTCTTCTGTCGGATTCGGATAAACGAGTATCGTCGGCTTAAGAGGGGTTTGCGAAACAGCAACCGTTCCACCGGAGTATACATCGACTCCAGGCATCCAGCAATTTATAACACTCATATTCTGAATGGTTCCATTGTTACCTTTTCCGGTCGAGTCCACAACCGTTGTGTAACCAGGACCCTCATTCAGTTTATAGTATGCAACCAAACCTTCTTCCTTACCGGTAAGCGGGAAATTCTTTTTTTCCAGTATCTCTTTGTCCGTCAAGGCTCTGTTCCAGAGACTAACCTCATCAATGCCACCCTGGAACTCACGTTCGGTAAAATAGGAACTTGTTCCAATATTCATATCTGAGGTAGAGGGGGTAATTGCACCCACGCCGGTCTTTGTTGCTTTCAAAACGCCATCGACATAAACATACATATTTGAACCGTCGTAGACTCCGGTAAACTGGGCCCATTTCTTCAAGGTGAAGGTTCCGGCGGGTACGACAGCGTCAAACCATGTGCTGCCACCGATGACAAGCCTCCCTTGTCCGGATCCTCCGAGGTCAAGTGCGAAACCTCCATTTGAAGATTCCTTGCTGACAACAGAACCTTGCCAAATGTTTGCTCTGAAAGTTGTTGGATAAACCCAGGCCTGCACCGTGAAGGCTGTTATAGGCATCAGACTTTCAGCATGAGGAATACTGGCCATACCACTACCGGCACCGGTTACTACCAGTGCATAATTTGTAGCCGGGTCAATGTTTTTCAAATTTATGGAAATGGAATCATTGTAAGTAACGTTATCCCCTACCAGAGAGGTGTAGGCCTTTATGGTGTAAGACTTGAAATCCGACAGGTCTGCTTTTTTCGAGAACGTATGCTCAAAGCTGCTTTGGGGTGCTATCCGGGCGATGGTTTCGCTAACTGCTGCATTGTTATCAACTACATAAGACACCGGTACGTTCAATTGTTCAATGTCGTTGTAGTTGAAAACTTTCACCTTGACGCTTTCCAGATTGGTCAGACCTTTCTGACTTTTGGGTGAAAGAATGTCGAAAACGGCTACATCTTTTTGAGCAGTTCCTGTATTCTCTGTCGTACCAGCTCCGGCAATCCAGGCCTCATTTGTAGCAATATTCGAAAGTACTCCCGTTTTCCCTCCGGTCAGGTTGTTGGCTGTTTTAGATCCCAGTCCGTCATTGAAATTGTAATAGGCTGCCAGGCCTGATTCATTTCCCCAGAGCTGATGACCCTTTCTCTCATTGATCTGAGCTTCGGTAAGAGCAACATTCCAGAGACGAACTTCGTCAATGCTTCCGATAAAAGCACGATCCATCGATGCCAGTGCTGTTTGGCCCAAATACAGGTTTCCATCGGATACTTTTGCGGCACCCGTATTAAGTGTCGATTTCAACGTTCCGTCCACATAGAGCTTGATCGTCGAACCATCGTAGACTCCTGCTATATGTTGCCATTTGTTGAGTACGATGGTACCCTTAGGTGCTGCCACCGATTTCTGTGTAGCGTCAAACATTGAAAACCGTACTTGCCCACCGTTTCCGATGCTGATGTAGAATCCTCTGCCTGGTAATGCTTGTTCGTTGCTCATAACGGTTCCTTTGCTGATCGCATTCCGGAAAGCCGTAGGATAAACCCACGCTTCTGCAGTGAAAGCTTTCTTTGGCTGGAACTTGCTTGAGTTGGATACTTTTACTTTTCCATTATCACCGGGAAAGAACAATGCCAGATCCGAATCCGATTTAAAGTTCGTCAATTTTACCTGGAGGGTGTCGTTGTTTTGCAGGCTGTCAATGGCTGTCAATACCTGAAGGTTGTATTCTTTAAACGCTGACAGATCAGCTAACTGTTTAAACGAATATTTTATTTCAGAACAAGCAGGAATGGAATCGATGGTTTCCTTGACCATAGCGCCATTGTCGAGTCTGTATGCAACCGGGACATTTTTCAACGGGTTTTTGTAATTGTTGTTGATGGTAATCCCAATTTTTTCGTGATTCGTCCGTGAGTAAGCGGATGTAGGAGTGTAAACGGAAGTGATGTCCACAGACTTGGTTATGGCATCGTAGACCATTTTAGCCATTGCTGTTGCACCTTGGAGGTTTGGATGAATTGCGTCTGTAAAATAATCCCCGCAAGGAAGAAGTGGGTGAAAGAAATCAATTCTGGAAGTTCCCATGGTAGTACACACGGAGTCGATAAGCGGTATTATTTCGTCTCGTATAACTGAATCCGTAATATGGTAGTTATCCAGATAGGCAGGAGGTGGCAGACAAACAAAAATTTGCGGATTCTTGCCATTCTTTCTGAATTCATTGATCAGGGCTACATAATCCGAATAGAATTCGCCTTTAAATTTTAACCAGTTGAAATCCTTGCTGTCATTGGTACCCAGTGCTATGGTAACGATCTGAGGGTCGTAATTTTTGGCGGCAGTGAATTTTGCTTCATTCCAGTAAGGATAGTCACCTTTTTTCAAAAGCGTACGGCCACTTACTCCGCAATTCAAGACGCTGTACTTACTACCCAACAGCTTTCCAAGTTGAGCGGGGTATGATTCAACTGCCGGGTTTGAAACCCCGACTCCTTCTGTAATGCTGTTACCGATGCAGACTACACGAACAGTTGTAGAACCAGACGAATTGACAACATCAAAATTAACACTTGCAGCCACTGTATAACCGTCGTCTGCCAATAAACAGGCTTTGAATTTGCCTGCTATTGCAACACCCGCATTAAAAGTAACGGAACCAGACGCGATAGTAGTTGCACTTGACGTTTTTGAGTTGCTCGTGTACAGCCATCCCAGATTATTCTGATTTCCTGGTACGGTAGATTCAGTAAACAGGGCAACCCAATCTTTAGATGATGTGGAACTCGAAAAGTTCACTGTGATAGATTCGCCTATCTCATACGAACTCTTGTTCAGAGTAACTTGTTGAGCACTGATATTTCCAAGCATCAGGAGCAAAACAGGAATAATTAAAAGTTTTTTCATAGTTGTTCTTTGATTTGAGATCCAAATTCAAGGTAAATAATAAAGTGTTTAAGCATGAAATAAAAGCAAATATGTAGTATTCTGGTTCTGTCTTATTATTGTTTAATCAGTTTGAAGATGTGAGATTGATTCTGAGAAACGACATTTAATAAGTAAACGCCTGTTGGAACCTCTGAAATATCAATTAAAGACATTTGGTCAGCCAATAAACTCAGATTTCTATTTAAAACGACTCCGCCAGAAGGGTTTGAAATGGATATTTGAGCCTCCTTGTTCTCTGAGGATACGATGTTGAAAAGTCCTTTTGTCGGACTTTGGAAAACACGAAAGTCAACATGCGTTTTATTTATGGGCTCGATTGCACTGGGATTCGATGGAAAACTAATTGTAGCGGTTACGGCCTTGTGGTCGGACGGCCATGGCAGTGTGGATGCTTCGAAAGTGTCATTGCCATTTCCCTCGGAAGTCTTTGCATTTCTCACATAACTTGCTTGCGGACCAACAATAGTGGCAGCAGTAGCCTTTAATCCCGAACCTTTGTAAAAAATATAATCAATGCGGTCTCTTTCGTCACTTAAAGGTGCCCAGCCGGTATTTCCTTTACCTGTTGCAATTGCCGGCCATGTTATTCCCGGGTTTAACACCTCATCCGGATAAACCTGACGATATGCATCCACATAACCATTGTTTTTGAGCGAAAGCGTTGTCGGCCATTCGCAAACGACACCGTTGTGATCGTAAAGCATTGATTGTCTTGCAGTCCAGTCCAAACACGAAGGCTCGTTAAAATCGCCGATTAAAAGAACTGGACGCGTTTCTTTTAGCATATAGTTGATAAAGGATTTGATTTGTTCGTCTCTTTTTGATGCCAAATTTTGAGCCGATATTATCGACAGACTGGTCTCAGGTACAAACGGGGATAAAGCATTCCATCCGGAATATTTGCCTGAACCTCCGCAAGCATATCCACGTGGTAAATAGGTTGCATAATAGGTGTAATCCAAATGTGAAGGACAAACAACTACAGATATATCGTTTATTTTTACAACAAAACGCACGGTCGCCCCACCAATTAAAGGACCGGATGTAGTAATCGGATATTTGCTGATAATTGATACATCCGAACCGGAGACATATCCTCTATAATATACTTTTCCTAGCCCAGCAAGTTGATTGACCATTTTCGTTGTCCAGTCGCCTGAGTAATTTGCCACTTCAGAGAAACAAACCAAATCCGGATTCACCGAATTGATTACATCTCTGATATAAGTCATCCCATTTGACACGGAGGTCCCCTCGAGCCAAATATTGAACTGCATCACCTTAAGGTTCTGACAATTAACACTCTCAAACATAACTAACATTGATAGGATGCAGGTAGTGATTTTCATAATTTTTCCGGATAAACCTTAAATAATTCCAAATAAATCTTGGCACGCAGACCAAGATGTTGGAAAATGTTTGGCTTTGCAGTTCCATGGCATTATTTTAATTTGTTGAGCTGCAATTTTTATTTCGGTCACAATAAAGGGTTCTACGATTAATAAAAAGATTAAATAGCGCTTAAATAGACAGAGAATATATTAATCGATAGAAAAATCAAAATTTGAGGTAAAAAAGACTTTATGTACAAAATGATAGTGACAGCGCCGAAAAAAGATTTTCAAATTCCAAAATGAACCAATAAATCCTCTCCATTGTTTCATCTTAAACTAAAACCCGACCTCCCATGACCAAAAAAGTATTCTTCCTAATCCTAACCATCTTCACCATCACATCCTCCCTACTGGCCAAAGAAAAACCCACCATCGGCAGGCAACTCTGGAAAAATACCCATATATCCTGGGATGTCTATAGAACAGACGATTATCGCTGGCGTAACTTAGCAATAGGAACCGGATATGGGGAGAATTTCGACTTTGATGAAAAAGCCTACTGGCTGGTTGGTCTGGACTATAATTGGGGGAAATACTCCCTTTATTCCGATGGGGCTTTCGCGATGGGAGAAGATAAAGCCATACTTAAAACGCGATCACTTTCCATACCTGTTGTAGCTGGATATCAGGTTTATAAGAAATTTACGAGGAGTATGAAAGTCTATACAGGTCCAGTGTTTGAATTGATCCTGAATTCAAAGTTGGACGGATACAGATTCGACGAGATTCAGAATGCGCAGTTTGGATGGACGGTCGGTACCAAATTTCGTTTTCTGATCATTTTTGGCGCTCAGGTGGCATACAGCTATTATCCGACAGCGTTGTTTACCAATGGAGATTTGCAGCGAAATGCATTTAGTTTCTCTTTGGGATTTTAGTTTCAAACAACTCCTGCTAAATCGATTTATTTCTTTCATTTCCACCCCAAAATCCCTATATTTGGTAAACACAGATTCTTCAAAAAATCACCAATACACAGCACCATGAAACTTGGATTTATAGGACTTGGTAAAATGGGCGGGAACATGGTTCAGCGCTTGTTGCTTTACAAACATGAAGTCGTTGTTTACGACCGGAGCGCAGACGTTGTTGACGAGTTGCAGAAATTAGGTGCCATAGGGTCGGTTTCACTTGTCGATATGGTGTCCAGGCTGTCCGGACGAAAAATAGTCTGGATGATGGTGCCATCAGGCAAACCGGTGGACGACACGATCGATCAGTTGCTCACGCTTTTAGATAAAAACGACATTATCGTAGATGGTGGCAATTCGAACTATAAAGAGACCAAAGATAGAGGTCTAAAGGTGGCAAGTCACGGTATGCATTACCTGGACTGTGGTACCAGCGGAGGATTATGGGGACTTGAAAATGGGTACAGCCTCATGACGGGCGGTGATAAAGAAGCTACAGACTTTGTGTATCCCATTTATCAGGCGTTGGCTCCTGAGGGTGGCTATACGTACTGCGGAGAGAGTGGTGCGGGGCACTTCGTAAAGATGGTGCACAACGGCATTGAATATGGCATGATGCAGTCGTTGGCAGAGGGTATGGAAATCATTGAAAAAGCACCGTACGATATCGATTTGAAGGCCGTAGCAAGTGGCTGGCAACAAGGCAGCGTGGTGCGTTCCTGGTTGTTGGACCTGCTGGTGCTGGCTTTCAACAAAGATCCCAAACTGGATGAACTGAAAGGTTACGCTCAGGACAGTGGGGAAGGACGTTGGACGGTCGAAGCGGCTATGGACGAAAATGTGCCTGCCCATGTGATCACGGCCTCCCTCTATACACGCTACCAGTCACGTCAGGACGAGTCTTTCGCCATGAAAGTGGTGGCAGCTTTGCGCAATGAATTTGGAGGTCACGGAGTAGTCAAAAAATAGAACATGGAAAAGCCTGTAAACCAGACCATCGTCATTTTTGGCGCATCTGGAGACTTGACTTACCGTAAGCTCATACCGGCTTTATATGCCCTCTATAATCAGCAAATGCTCCCTGATAGGTTTGGTGTGATAGGCATTGGCAGGACAGTGATGACCAATGAGGTGTTCCGGGAAAAAATGGCCGACGGTATCCGGAAATTTTCTGAATCCATACATTTGGAAGAGCATCAGATTGCGGAATTTTTAGGAATGTTGTCCTATCATTCTATGAACATTACCGATCCGGAAGAATATGTTCGGTTGAAAACGCTGCTCGAAAATAGCTCGGAATCGACCGACAAGAACTACCTATTTTATTTGTCCCTGGTGCCTAGTGTGTTTGGACTTATTGCAAAAAATCTGGCCAAAGTCGGGCTGAATGATACTGCTGATGGACTAAAACGCCTCATCATTGAAAAACCGTTTGGCTACGATCTGGAATCCGGACTTGCTTTAAATAAAGATCTACACGATGCTTTCAGTGAGGATCAACTTTATCGGATAGATCATTACCTGGGAAAAGAAACGATACAAAACCTGCTGGTGATGCGCTTTTCCAACGGAATGTTTGAACCGCTGTGGAACCGCAATTACATCCATCATATTGAAATCACTTCGGCCGAAAGCATAGGCGTGGAGGATAGGGGTGGATATTATGAAAGTTCAGGCGCATTGCGGGATATGTTGCAAAACCACTTGCTGCAGATGGTTGGCTTTACGGCTATGGAACCACCTACCTCGATGGATGCTGATGCCATTCGGAATGAGACTTTTAAGGTCCTTCAGTCACTGAGGCCCATTCGGGAGGAGGATGTGATCCATCAGGTGGTCAGGGGCCAATACACAGCTTCACACGTGCGTGGTCAGTCCATTCCAGGTTACAGGGAGGAAGATCACATCGATCCGGACTCCCGCACAGAAACTTTTGTGGCTATGAAATTCTACATTGACAACTGGCGCTGGGGAGGTGTTCCTTTTTACATACGTACCGGGAAACGATTGCCTACGAGAGTCACGGAGATTGTGGCGCATTTTAAACCTGCACCGCAGGTTCTGTTCAAGGACTGTCAACCGGATACCGGTTGCAATAAGCTTATCATACGGATACAGCCGGACGAGGGTATTTTGATTAAATTCGGCATGAAGCAGCCGGGTGCAGGATTCAATGTGAAGAACGTCAATATGGATTTTCACTATTCGGAACTTTCCGACGTACACTTACCTTCTGCCTACGAACGGTTGTTGTACGATGCCATGATGGGCGATTCAACACTTTATACCCGTGCAGATGCGGTGGAAGCGGCATGGAGATTTGTCGCACCCATCCAAAAGGTCTGGGCAAGCAATCCGGACCTGATTGTGTATGGTTACCCGGCCGGCACCTGGGGACCGGAACATGTGGACGATCTCATTGAAGATTATACAGGCGGTTGGCGTTATCCCTGCAAAAACCTGTCTGATGATGGTTTGTATTGTGAGCTTTAATAAAGGAACATTATGGAAAAGAAAAATCTTAGAATCTTTCAGTCTGTCAAAGAGTTGGCAGCGTATTCAATGGAGTGGATGTCCTTAAAAATGAAAGAGGCGACCACGGATAAATTTTTCACGGTGGCATTGTCAGGTGGAACCACGCCCAGGATTATTTTTGAATATCTTGCCCTGCATGGACAAAAGTCTGTCGACTGGACTAAAATCCTTTTTTTCTGGAGTGATGAGCGTTGCGTCGCTCCGGACAATGTAGACAGCAACTACCACATGGCTAAGTTTTGTTTGCTGGACAAGCTGAATATTCCGGAAGAACACATTTTCCGGATTCACGGAGAAGGTGAACCCGTAGAGGAAGCCAAACGATACAGCCGAATATTGGAAGAAAACGTACCTTTAAGAAATGGTTTGCCCTGTTTTGACCTGATACTTCTTGGCTTGGGCGAAGACGGTCATACGGCGTCGATTTTTCCCGGTAATACGCATCTTTTTGAGTCGGAACGCTATTGCGATTCCGTGAAACACCCCCAAACAGGTCAGCAGCGCGTTACGCTTACCGGATCCGTCATCAACAATGCAGACAATGTAGTCTTTCTGGTCACAGGAACCGGAAAAGCGGAGATCGTTTCCAGAGTATTGAATACTTCTAAAAACGATTACCCCGCTTCCTTGGTTTGTCCGGTACACGGCCGGCTAAAGTGGTTTTTGGATCTCGATGCTGCTTCCAGGTTGAAATAATCACCACTTCCAGTCCCTGATTTCGGGCATATCAATACCATTGGATTCTATGTATTGTTTGTGCTCGATCAGTTTATTATGCATCAACAGTTTCAGATTATTGGACTCGTAACTCTGTATGGGTAACCGATTTATGACATCCAACACCAGATCGAACCGATCAATGTCGTTCAAAACGGTCATATCAAAGTTGGTCGTGATGGTGCCCTCTTCCTTGTAGCCGCGGACATGGATGTTCTCGTGATTGGTACGCCGGTAGGTGAGTCGATGGATCAGCCAGGGATATCCATGGAAGGCAAACACAATGGGTTTGTCTCTGGTGAACAGGGCATCAAAATCTTTGTCACTCAGTCCATGAGGGTGTTCTGTGTTTGGTTCCAGTTTCATCAGGTCAACGACATTGATCACCCGGACTTTGACTTCGGGCAAAAACTCGCGTAAAATGGAAACAGCTGCAAGTGTTTCCAGGGTAGGTACGTCACCACAGCAAGCCATCACCATGTCTGGTTCACCGCTCTGATCGTTGCTGGCCCATTTCCAGACACCAATTCCTCTGGTACAATGATCAATGGCTTCATCCATCGTGAGCCACTGAGGTGCCAAGTATTTTCCGGCAATAACTACGTTGACATAATTCCGGCTCTTTAAACAATGGTCGCCAACGGACAGGAGGCAATTGGTATCCGGCGGAAGGTAAACGCGCACCACAGAAGACTTCTTGTTGACGACATGATCTATGAATCCGGGATCCTGGTGGGTAAAACCATTGTGTGCTTGCTGCCAGACATGAGAAGCCAAGAGGTAATTGAGAGATGCTATATCCTTTCGCCAAGGCAATTCTGCTGTCACTTTCAGCCATTTGGCATGTTGGTTGAACATGGAATCTACGATGTGGATAAAAGCTTCATAGCTATTGAACAGGCCATGTCTTCCGGTTAGTAAATAACCCTCGAGCCAGCCCTCACACTGATGTTCACTGAGCATTTCCATGACCCGCCCGTCTGTGGCCAGGAACTCATCAGTATGCTCCATCTGTCCTTCCCATTGTCGGTTGGTGGCATTAAAAACGGCATTCAAACGATTTGATAGGGTTTCATCCGGTCCGAAAATCCGGAAGTTCCGTTGTTTCGAGTTTAGTTTTATCACGTCGCATAAGAATTCACCCAACACTGACGTATCGGCAGACAGAACGGAACCCGGTGAGGGTACGTCTATGGCGTAATTCCTGAAATCGGGCAATTTAAGGTCTTTCAATAAAAGCCCACCATTGGCATGTGGATTTGCGCCCATTCTTCTGTTTCCCTTGGGTGCCAATTCAGCCAACTCGGGAATAAGCTTTCCATTTTTGTCAAAAAGTTCTTCCGGTTTGTAGCTTCTCATCCAGCTTTCCAATTCCTGAAGGTGTTCGGGATGTTCCGTGTCCAGAACGATGGGTATCTGATGTGCGCGGAAGGATCCTTCAATTTGCTTACCATCGACAATTTTCGGTCCTGTCCAGCCCTTGGGTGAACGAAGGACAATCATCGGCCAGAGCGGTCTGGTAGGGTCATTATTGTTTCTGGCATTTTCCTGGATTTGCTGAATGTCCGATATGATTATGTCTAAAGTCGTAGCCATATGTTCGTGCATATAGTCTGGATCGTTGCCTTCTACGTAAAATGGAATCCATCCATAGCCACGAAGCAGCTGGTCCAGTTCTTCCTTCGGAATACGGGCCAACACGGTAGGGCTGGCTATCTTATATCCGTTGAGATGCAGAATAGGAAGCACCGCTCCGTCGGTAATGGGGTTCAGGAATTTATTGGAATGCCAGGCGGTTGCCAGGGGACCAGTTTCCGCTTCACCGTCACCGATGACACAGGCGACAATCAGATCGGGATTGTCAAATGCAGCTCCAAAAGCATGACTGAGTGAATAGCCAAGTTCTCCACCTTCGTGAATGGAACCGGGACACTCAGGGGATACGTGACTGGGAATGCCACCTGGAAACGAGAACTGTTTGAACAAATTTTTCAATCCAGCCTCATCCTGGGTAATTTTTGGATAGACTTCGCTGTAAGTGCCTTCCAGGTAGGTGTTGCTGATCATGGCAGGTCCTCCATGTCCCGGACCCGATATATAAATCATGTCCAGATCATTCTCCTTGATGACCCTGTTCAGATGCACATATATAAAATTTTGTCCCGGTGTTGTACCCCAATGCCCGAGCAAATTGGGTTTGATATGGGAGGGTTTCAGCGGTTCCCGCAACAATGGATTATCATAAAGGTAAAGTTGACCTACAGATAGATAATTTGTTGCACGCCAATAGGCATCTATCTTTCGTAACATGTCTTGATTGAAGTTTTTGGTTCTCATAATTCCGTATTTAGTTGACCCACATTTCTACAAAATGTTCTTTACCATCGGACTCTAATGGAAGTACATTGTTTTCCGAAAGTTCTTTACCATCAAGAATCAGACGGAGCATGGAGTTGTCGGTGATCCGATGGAATGTGATGTGATACATGGTCTGTCCAAACCGATAGTGTACTTTGTAACTATTCCAACTCGGTGGTAGGAGCGGGCTGAGATTCAGTTTGTTTCCCGATCGGTTTACGCCAAGAAGCATTTCAACCAGTAGTCGATACATCCAGGAGGAAGATCCAGTATACCAGGACCAACCACCACGTCCGGTATAAGGTGCACGTGCATAGACATCAGCCGCAACGACATAGGGCTCAATCTTATATACAGCGATCTGTTCAGGCGTCATTCCGTGTTGTACTGGGTTGAGTAAACTGAAAAGTTCCCAGGAACGATCTTTATCTCCCATCAAGGCATAAGCCATAGCAACCCAGATAGCACCATGGGTATATTGTCCTCCATTCTCACGAACACCGGGAGCATACCCTTTAATATAACCAGGATTAAGGTCGGTTTTATCAAAAGGTGGGGTAAACAGTTGTATGAACTTCTCTTCGTGATGTACCAACTGCCTGTAAACTTGCTCCAGAGCTTGTTCCGAGCGTCTTGTACCACTGGCACCACTGATCACAGACCAACTTTGTGGCAGGGAATCAATGCGACACTCATCGTTGTTTTTAGAGCCAAGGGGTTCACCGTTATCAAAGAATGCACGTAGGTACCATTCTCCATCCCATCCATGAAGCTCTATGTTTCTTTGCAACTCCTGGGCTTGCGCCAGACAAGTTTCCGAAAAAGCATGATCGTTTTGCATAATCGCAATTTTGGAAAATTGAGTGAGTACATCGTACAGGAAGAATGCCAGCCATACACTTTCGCCGCGTCCATCCTGACCTACCAGGTTCATTCCATCGTTCCAGTCCCCACAGCCCATCAGAGGCAATCCATGAATACCAAACTTGAGCCCGTATTGTATGCTTCTGACGCAATGTTCATACAGTGTAGCCGATTCATTGGAATATCCGGGCATGTCGTAGTACGACTCTTCGTCCGTTCGCAAGGGTCGGCCTTCAATAAAGGAGACTTTCTCGTTAAGGATACCCGTATCGGCAACACACGTTACATACCTGCAAGTGACATAAGGCAACCAGAGGTAATCGTCGGAAAAATGAGTTCTTACGCCACGGCCCATTGGTGGATGCCACCAATGCTGAACATCGCCTTCGGAATACTGATGACCAGCTGCACGCAGTATCTGTTTACGGGTTATGGCCGGTTCGGCATGTACCAGGGACATGACATCCTGCAACTGGTCACGGAAACCATAGGCTCCACCAGATTGGTAAAACCCGGATCTGGCCCATATCCTGCTACTCAAAGTTTGATACATCAGCCAGCCATTGGCCATCACATTCACTGAAGGATCAGGTGTATCCACATTTACAGTTCCAAGCATGTTGTTCCAATAGGACCATACTTTTTCAAGTGCATCGCGTACTGCACCAGGCTTTTGAAATCTAGTTACCAGATGATGCATTTCTTCCTTGTTGTGCGCAAAACCAAGCCTGAAACGTGTTTCCCGATTCTGTCCATCGGCCAGATCGAAAACCACTTGCAGGGCACCACAAGGATCAAGACCTGCACCCACTTTACCTGAAAGCCGGGTGTGTTTCATTGCCGCGGGTTGCGACAAATTTCCATTCAGACCAATAAACTCTTTGCGGTCGCCACTCAATGTTCGAACTTCGCCAACATCTATGAAAGCGATATTCTCTGCAAAATCCGGATTGTAGAAATTCCGGGCCATCAAAGCACCGGTCTTATGATCAATTTCAGTCTGGACATGCAAGAGACTTTTTTGCCTTAAATCGGCCAGTACCCATTCATAATATCCGGTGACAGACAATCTGCGGGGACGTCCGGATTTATTGTAAAGCTTTAACACAGCAAACTTAACCGGCGCATCTATAGCGACATAGACCCATAATTCAGAATCTATACCGTATTCACTATGCTCAAAGACAGTATAACCAAATCCATGCCGAATCACATAAGGTGTCGCTCCACGTGTGGGGAGTGGTGTTGGTGACCAGAAAATGCCCGTTTGTTCATCACGTATATAGAATGCTTCACCGGTTGTATCTTTTACCGGGTCGTTGTTCCAGGGTGTAAGGCGATACTCATGGGCATTTTCAGCCCAGGTATAAGATCCTCCACTTTCAGAAATGACCGTACCAAACTGTTCATTGGCCAAAACATTGCACCAGGGAGCAGGTGTCGTTTGTCCCGGTTCAAGCGTTATGACATACTCGTGACCATCATGTGTAAAACCACCAAAACCATTTGAAAAAATCAAATCTCTTGCCGGTAGCGGGTTCGAAACCTCAGGCATGGTCGATCTTAATGGAATCAGAGCAGGGATTTGCAGTTCAGAAGTCTTAAACAAACTCAGTTGATCTGACAGTGAACCCTGGTCGTCGCTCAGAACAATGCGAGCAGCGGCTTGTAATAAAAGTATATTTTCATGCGGCACTTGTTCTATTCTACGTATAAAAATACCACCCGGCTTTTCTAGCAAGGGCGCTTCAATCCCAGAGGAAATGAGGCTGATCATCTCATCCTGAATAGATTGTCGATAGACAGAAACATCCTCGTTCAGAATGATTACTTCCGCTGTAAGCCCTTTCATACGCCAGTAAGCGTGAGCTAAAACAATCTGTTTGACCATTTCGAGTCCTCGTGCAGTACTAATACGCAGCAATACCAATGGAACATCTCCGGAAATGCTATAACCCCAAAGACCATTCTGTCCGCGTCTGTTGCTTTTTAACACGATAGGGTCGGCACGCAGAGCTGGGTTGGCATATATCAGAGAACTCGCCAGTTTACTATATAGCTGAGCTTCAGCCACATTCACATTGAGCTGATGCATCACAACCTGGCTATGTGTCCATGCCAGTTCAAATGCACGGTCAGCCATACGGGTGTTTTGGTATTTATCGGATAATGCAAGGACCGATTCGCGTGTTTCAGACATTCCCAATGCAATGTAAAGTGTTACGGACTTGCCCGGTTGAATAGCAACAGACCGACGTAGCGAAATGATCGGATCCAGTACCGACCCTGTACTACCGGACAAGGGGCTTGATGTTTTCATCGCAACGGGATTTACCAACGTATGCCCTCTGCCTACAAAACGTGAACGATCTGTTTCACATGTAACTTCACCTTGTTGATCTCCTTGTACAAGCATCATATGCAACAAATGCGGTCCTTTATCATCTTTCGACTGTGACCTGCGGGTACAAAAAATGGAGGAGGACGAAGGTTTAAATTCCGTTTCCACAAATAAATTGCTGAAAACAGGGTGAGCTTCATCCGACAATTGAGTTGCCATGACCACTTCGCTGTAAGAAGTCAGTTCAATGTTTCGTACATCATGCGAATGGTTGGTGAGTTTAATTCGTCTTAATTCGATGTCATCCTCGGGCGAAACACAGATGGTCGTATGAACTTCCAATTTCGACTGACGCTGGCGGAATTCTACATACGCCTGTGTAAAAATGGCTTCATAACCTTTCATTGTGCGCAATGTCGGTTGATAGGCCGTAGACCAGTATTCACCGGTATCACTGTCACGCAAATACATAAACAATCCCCAATTGTTGCAGGTAGCATCTTCACGCCAACGAGTTACGGCCAGGTTGTTCCAACGGCTAAATCCTCCACCGGAATTATTGACCATCACGTGGTAACGACCATTGGACAACAAATGCACCTGGGGATCTATGTTTGCGTCCTTGAAAATACGCATTGTTTCGGATGTGTCTACCAATAGTGGGTGCAGACCCTCCAGTTCAAATTTCGAATCGTCCGGTATCACACTAGCCGTAACACTTTGAGGGATACGTTCCTGTAACAAAAGCTCAGCAGCCTTGAGCATCGGACAGGCCATAAAACGTCGTTGCATGGAATTATTTTTCATCAAATTGGCCAATGCCAAAAGACTCATGCCCTGATGGTGTGCCATAAAAGAGCTGATATTCTCACTTGTCACTCCCTGACGAAGGTGAGATGGGGTATAATCTATCGCTTCATAGTAGCCATAAAAACCTTCTTTTCCATCTTCTGAAAGACGTTGCATATTTTCGCAGGCTTCTTTGGGTGCTACCATCAATGCCATTACGGTAGCATATGGAGCGATGACCAGATCTTCTGATAACCCTCTCTTCAAACCAAGACTCGGCACACCAAATGCTCTATACTGATAATTCAGATTCACATCTGTGAGGTTGTAGCCCGATTCGGACATTCCCCAGGGCACACCCAGAGATTTTCCATATCGAATATGTTCCTGAACCGCTGTTTTACAAGTTTGATCCAGTAATGTATTATCAAAATTGGGCATCACCAGAAGCGGCATCAGGTATTCAAACATGGAGCCACTCCAGGATAGTAATGCGGGTTTACCCAGGGATACAACCAATAGTCGATTGAGTGAAAACCAATGTTCCTGAGGCACCACTCCCTGCGCAATGGCCACATAACTGCATAGTCTTGCTTCTGATGCGAGCAAATCGTAGCAACCATCATCTGCACGTTGATTGCTGACATTGTATCCAATGATGAACAACTTTTTCGAAGCGTCGAAAAGAAACGCAAAATCCATTTTCGCCAGATTTTCACTTTGGCGTCTCAGAGTCTTTAGCAGTTGTTTTCTCTGAATAGCCTGCTTTGAAGCTTCATGCAAACAATGCAGCCACGCAGTAAGAAATTCTTTTTCTTCCAGGTGGGAAGTATCGTATTTTCCTGACAGTTCATTTATTGCCGTTTTGATTAAAGGACTGACTGACTTTTCAAAGATGATCACTTCACTTAAAGTTGGAACTTGGTCCAGTTTCTCAAGTTTTGCCAGTATCGAACTGGTGCTTTCACTGATCCTGTTTTTGTCGGGTATATATTCGATTGCAACCCAAGGTGCAAGATTCTCCAATTCTTCCAGGTGTTCATCGCACGATTGTCTCAGAATCTGACCCCATTTCTTCGCTTCTTCATTTAAAGGTTCTAAGGATGGAAGAATTGATTCAATTTTTTTCTCAACGGATTTCAACAAGACATAGGCAGCCTGCAAAGTCTCAGGTGGTCTTTTCTCGAGCTCCTTTTCAAGCAGCAACAGCTCTTTATTTTTGATTGCAAAGGGCTTTAAAATTCTCAAGGTATCAATCAACCCATTAAAAATATCGGGAGAGTAAATCCGGGCATTCCTCAATTCCTTCAATCCCTGACCAAGAGTCAGCAGATGTCCGGCAAGGTTTCCACTGTCCACACTCGAAACGTAGAAAGGAAACAGCGGTTCAAGGGTTCGGGTATTATACCAGTTAAATAAATGCCCCCGATATTTTTTGAGCTTACTGATTGATGAAAAAGTATGTTGGGTACGTTCCATCATCTTACCTGCAGTCAGATAACCAAAGTCCAGTGCTGCCAGGTTGGCCAATAGGGAAAGACCTATATTTGTAGGCGATGTGCGTGAAGCAATGATGGGTTCAGGAATTTCCTGAAAATTATCAGGGGGAAGCCAACTTTCATCCTCATTAACGAATGTCTCAAAGAAATGCCAGGTTTTTCGGGCTATCCGACGTAACAAAAGCGTTTGATCAGGATTAAATTCGGGAACGTCCAATTGAATGGGACAACTTATCCACCAAACAAAATAAGGTGCAGCTAACCAAACAAGCAACACCGGAATGGAATAGAGCAAAGAAAGTGGCTGTAAGACAGCCAGAAGCACTCCACCAGTCACAGCAAAAGCCGGAGCGAACCACATCCTGGAGTAATAATCGGTTAAGGTATTCGTTGATGCTCTATCGGCATCAGCGGAATTTTGCCATTCCATTAAATGTTTGTGTGTGATCACCAGCCGAAACATCGTACGGATGATGGCATCTGTACAAATGAATGCTTCGTAAGGTAAAAGTGCCAGCGATAGCAACACTTGCCCCAATTGTCGTTCACTATTCTGAAAAACTTCCCGGAAATGAAGCGACCACGGTTGATCCACCGATTTACGGAAAACGTTTATAGACATGTTTAAAACGATGGGGAGCGATGCAATGATAAGTACCAGCAAGGGACCTATCCAGGTACTTTGTGGGAAAAACAGGCAAAAACCGGTTAAAAGTAGTAACAAGGCAGGTGAAACCAGACTTCGACGAAGATTATCGAATAGTTTGAATTTTGCGAATCCCGATATGGGATTACGTTCTTTCTTTCTGCCCATCGTCGGTACACGACGCATGATCCACCTGGCAATCTGCCAGTCCCCTCTGATCCAGCGGTAACGACGTTTGGCATCCATATTGTAACCGGATGGATACGATTCGTACAACTCAATGTCGCTGATTAGACCTGAACGAACATACGTCGATTCAATCAAATCGTGACTCAGTATTCTGTTTTCAGGGAATCGTCCGGCCAGGACTTGTTCAAATGCATCGACATCGTAAATGCCTTTACCTATAAAGGATCCTTCACTGAAAAGATCCTGATAGACATCCGATACAGCGCGTGTATAGGGATCTACACCGGTATCTCCCGAGAAAAGCCGGGCATACAACGAACGCCGGCTGCTGATGATATTGATGGCTATTCGTGGTTGTAGTATGCCGTAGCCATTGACAACGACATTGCGCTTAGGATCAAATTCGGGACGATTCAGCGGATGAGCCATCGCACCGGCTAATTTTCGGGCACTTCCCCAAGGCAGGGTTGTATCCGTATCCAGCGTAATTACATATTTGACGGATGTCAGAATGGATATGTCGCCTTCAATCAGTGAGAATACATCGGTAGGGCCTCCTCTGAGAACCGAATTGAACTGCATCAGTTTTCCTCTTTTACGTTCAAAGCCCATCCACTTACCTTCACTTGAGTTCCATAGACGCGGACGATGAAATAAAAAGAAAATGGAAGTGGAAGTAGTCATGTATTTTTTATTCAGCTTTTCAATCCCGCTGCGTACTCTGTCAAGTAAAAAATCGTCCAAGGGCATCACTTCATGTTCGGCATCGCAATAATCAGTCAACAAGGCAAAATGGAGGAATTGGTCGCGGTTGGAAAGAAAACAGAGCTCTGTATTTTCAATGAGTCTGTCTACGTTTTCCTGATTTGATATCATCGTAGGTACAACAACAATGGTGCGGCAATTTGATGCTATTCCTTTAGAAAAATCGAAACGTGGTATCAAAGTTGGCTTTGAAATCAACATGACAAACCAATTGACCAGAGAAAGCGCCAATTGACTGATGCAAAAAAGGAAAATAAAAATTAAAACAATGGACTTCCATTCATAGACCAGATTGCCCAGAGACTCTAAAAGTTTCACAAAACCATAAGTGCCCAGAAAAGTTAATAACGTGATGCTTCCTACATAATAAAATAGGGGAAAGCGATGGATAGACTGTTCAACAGATGCTCTGATTGTTTTTTTAACTTTACATACTTTCTTTAAAAGCGCATATCCATCTCCAATCAAATAAAAACCAACATGTGTTTTCCGTTTATCGAGTTTTTGAGCATAAGCCTCCTTCGCCAGATTGACTGCTTCCTGCGCTATCTGAATTTCAGAGAGGGGACTCATTCTTGCAAGTGATTCAATCACATGTCGATAATGATCTCTGGTAGTGAAATCCATTTGACCATAGATTCCTTCCTGGTCGTTTCGCAAGGTGCTTTCTACCAAACTTAATTTTTCCACAAAGACTGTCCAATCTGTGGTTCCTATCAAACGGAGGCTACTGATGCTATGACTCACAGACAACTGATTGGCAGCCTGATTCTGGCTTTCTCTATGAATTAACTCCTCAATGGACATACCATTTTCAGTTAAACGTTGTTCAAGCCAGCTGCGTGCCATATGCAACATCCGGTTCTGAGAAGATAATCTCTGGCAAAACTCGAACACAAAAGCACTGGTTAACGGAATATCGGATTTGGCCATCTCGGCTAATACTTCAACCAACTTTGAAGGACTTTCCTCGGCTATGATTTGCAGTCTTTCGACCCAGGCATTTGCTATGTCTCTATGATTCTGGTCAATCTTTATTCGCGAGGCAATGCGATACAGATTGTCTATCAGTGCAATCCTGAGCATGATCGGGATAGCCCAGAGTTCTCCTATTTTAAGAACCGATTCTTTTTGGTAGGCTTCAAAAAAGGCAAGTAGTAATTCAGAATCCAACTCTGCATCCGTGTGCAGAATTAACTCCAGCGCCAGATCGTAAACACGGGGTAAACCTTTTGAAGGGCCCTTTTCTATACAAGGCAGTTCCTTGCTGTATTTTTTTGAATAATGCCTCCTGGCAAGCTGGATATGCTCTTCAATAAGATAAAAATTATCCACCAGCCATTCAGTGGCTGGTGTAATATTCCTTGGTCGCTTGATGGTAAGTATCAATTGGTTAAACTCACGCAACACTGCATCGTTGAAATTAAGCTTTTCAAGCAGAAACCCATTTCCTCCTCCTTGAATGACACTCTGCCTGGTCGCTAATTTCTGAGCATACTGCGCCAATAGTTCCAGATTGAATAATTCTCCACGCAGAGGTTGTTCATCCAACTTCTGTTTGAAATATTTTAATTCAGGAATTTTTATGTTAGGAAATTTTATCATATCTCTTTCAATTTAAAGAAAAGACAATGCAAGATGTTGTATAAACAACTTTAGAGTTCTTTCTGTTCCCCAAAAACCTGAAATATTTTAAATTACTTACTTGAAAATGACCCGTTCAATAATTTGGATATACCTTCGTTTAAAAAGACAATTGGGATTTTGTCGGGAATTTCTTTTACTTTTGTTGCAACTAATTTTTTGAACCAGTCCACCCATGAAAAAACTCACGCTCCTGGTATACTTGATTTTGTTAACCTTACTACCACTAACCGCCCAAACCATATCTCTAACAAATGGTGGCTTTGAATCCGATCTGACCAGCTGGACTACGACCGGTACAAACGCCATTTATTCCATCGCATCCAGTGGCATACATACTGGAAGCAAGATGCTGAATGTGGTGGTAACAAACGTAGGTACCCCATCAAATCCGGTGAAAATCACACACGATGCGTTTGAAACAAACAGCTCCCGCATCTATATGGTCCGTTTCTGGGCCAAAGCCGGGCAGGCGAACAGCTTAATCACCATGAATCTGACAAGTGCAACCAAAACGATGAATTGTAAGTTTAAAGTGGACAAAGTCTTTGGCACATGGACAAATGACTGGCAGATGTATCAGTTTTTGTTTAAGGCGCCAGAGAGTCCGGTCACCCTGGATTTTGTTTTCAGAACCGTCGGAACCTATATGATAGACGATGTGGAAATACTGGATGACACACACGAAGTGCTGGATCTCCAAACACAATATATGTGGCAAAACAATCTGAAAGGGTATGGATGGGTTTCGGGTGACAACGATGTTTCTGTTTTATTACCTGATGGAAGGACAGCCTGGATTTTTAGTGATTCCTTCATGGGGACAAACTATCCCGACGAATACTATTTGAGATCCGGTACCATGGTCAACAACCTGATTGTGGTGCAGGAAGGGGTCAATAAAGATACATTGAGGTCCATCTTTGGTGGCACAACTACAAGCCCCAAAGCGTTGGTGACGCCTCCCACATCCGGACATATTTATTGGGTGACGGATGGAATTGTTGAGAACGATACCCTCAAGGTGATGTACAATGAATGGACTGGCGAGTTTCAGAATAGGGTGGGTGTAGCTTGTTTCAGGTTACCACAACTGACCCTGATTAAACGAACAGTCCCATCCTACAATCACACCGATATTCCCAATGCCCTTTTAAGCGATGGTGACTTTGTCTACATTTATATGGTTGAACGGACGGACAATCCGTTTGAACGATTCTCCAGAGTAGCCAGAGTACCAAAGGGAGCCATTAACATCGCTACAACAGTATGGGAATACTACACGGTCAGCGATACCTGGAGTACTGATTTTACTCAGGCAAAAAGAATTGTTTCGGGGGTAGAAGCAGCTTCGGTACGAAAATTGGGTGAAGGGAATTATGTGATGAGTGGCGTACCCAATTTGAGTCTCGAAATGGCAGTGTGGTTTTCACCGACTCCCTGGGGTCCCTGGGGAAACAAGAAAGTGCTTTACAACAGGCCAAACGAAGCGGGTATTCTTTCGTACCTGGGACACATGCACGAATGTGCCGGAACGCCCAATGGGGAATACATTTTGTCCTATTCCCTTTATCCTTTTGGTGGTTTTGTTCCCCAGCAAAAAAGTGACAAGGGCACGTATTTACCCATTTACCTCAAGGCCAATCTGAGAAATTTATCTCCTTATACCAATCTGAACACTGCTAAAAACAAGGACGGTCTGGCTATGAGCCTGTATCCAAATCCGGTAAGTGAGGTGTTGTATGTGAATGGGGTGGATCGTGATACTTTGCTGGATATTTACGACCTGGCAGGTGTCAAGATAAAAAGCGCTCCAGGCAATTCGCTGGATGTTAGCAATTTGCAGCCAGGTTCCTATATGCTTAAAGCCAATTCACAGAGCAGGTTGTTTATTAAAAAATAAGCTTTTATTATGAAAGTTGAAGAGTGACCATGGAAGAAAATAAAACCATCCTCATCCTGAAGATGCTTGCACGTCTTTCCGGAAAATATAGAATCAGTTATCAGAAACTAACTTCTGAATTTGACATTTCACTGAGAACTTTATACCGATACCTGCAGGATATCGAAAACGCCGGTTTTTTGCTGGACCGGCGCGACGGGTCCTGCAACCTGGTTCAAGATTCCAGCAAGTTTGTTCACAGCCTGTTTCATTTCAACGAGGATGATGTGCAAATGCTGCTTCAAATGCTCGATAAACTGGATGTTCAGGACAAGGAAAAGGAAAAACTGCTGAAGAAACTGGATATCCTGTACGATATCCGTAAACTGAATCAATTGCCATCTTCCACTTCAGAAGTCATCGCTCAGCTGAAGGAAGCCATCAGCATGAAAAGAACCGTGAAGTTCTACAACTACCGCTCCAGTAACGGCAATGTCGTCCAGGACCGCGAGGTGGAACCTTTCCGCTTCATATCCGAATACGAAGGCATCTGGTGCCTGGACCATAAGGACAAATGCTGCAAGCAATTCAAATTGCATCGCATCGAAAGGGTGGAAATCCTGACAATGTCCTATGTTTACGAGCATTTGCACAATCTCCCATTCGAAGATCTTTTTCACATGTCCGGGAAAGCAGTACTGGATACAATCTATCTGGAGATGAGCATGACTGCGGCCAATCTCTTAAAGGAAGAATTTCCGGAATCAAAGAAAGATCTGACACAGATCAAAGGACTTTCAAATACCTTCAGCTTGCAGGTTCCTGTGGCCGATTACCGGGGTGTCGGTCGATTTGTGCTGGGATTACCGGGTGAAATCAAGGTGCTGGGATCCGATGCCTTTATGGAGTTCATTGAAGCGAAAAGAGGAGCAAGAGCTACTTTTTGAGCTAATTCGAATAAATCTGTTCTTTTTATTAAATAATTTCTTTTAGTGACAGAATCTGACACTTACATGTCTTAGTTTTGCATACAGTTTAAGCAAAGACTGATTGTAAATGACTAAAAGAAATTTTATGAAAATGTACAAAGGAGCAGGTATTTTGTTTGTCAGAATTAAAAGGGGAAAAATGGAAGTCCTTTTAGGAAGTAGGTCCAATAAACTTCAAAAAGAGTATTGGGATGTACCGGGTGGAGCCATGGAGAAAAAGGACCGGAATGATTTTCTCAGATGTGCACTCAGGAAAACCAAAGAGGAAATATTATGCAACGAGAAAGGCGTCATCAGTGTTAGCCCAAAGCGGATTATCAACGTTTGTAAAATGCATATTCCGTTTTTGTTTCAATTTCAGACGTACATCATTGATGTCAGTGATATAAATCTGGATTTTCGTCCAAACCAGGAATTCAATGCCATCGAATGGTGCAACATCAAAGAATTGCCACACCGAACCCATTTAGGTGTCCGCTATTCGCTTTTACAACTCAGCAGAAGTCACTGATCAATGACTTAATAGGTATGATCCCCCGACTGCATCTCCTGTTGATCAATGTCCTTTTTATTGATCATCCTCCAGACCCTGAAAATATACCAAAACACAAACGGAATAATCAACGAAACCACACTCATCACTTTGAGGGTAAAAAAGCTGGAAGAACTGTTGAAAATGGTCAAAGAGCTCTGTAAATTCGTGTTGGAAGGATAATACGAAGTATGATTCAATCCAGCCATCAGAAACAAAGAAAGCACCGTTGCGACAATGCCAGTCCCGGCAAACCAAACCCCTTTTCTAAAATCAGGTTTCATCAGACTCTTTACAACTCCAAAAACCAAAGACAGAACACCGCACAGAAAAAGCACCAAAACTCCGGGCATTTCAATCAGATTCCGGAAATATTTACCGGAAACCAGGTAGATTTCCTGGTTTTCAGGATTCACGGCAAAACCCTGACCGATTAATGTCCAGACAACAAAGCCAAGAAATAAGACGAGAAAAGGGACAAAGTTGAAAAGTATTTGCCTGCGTGACCTGATGGAAATGTTCTCATCCTGAATACTGTTGATGAAGTACAAGGAAGCGGTGACACGGGCTAAAAAGAAAACAGCCAGGCCCAACATCAGATTCCGAATATTCAGCAGCGCTTCCAATCCGTAAAGCGGATTCATCCATTTTGAAATGACCGGGTTGGATAGATTGGTCAGATTATCTCTGTCAACCATAAAATCGGAGCCGGTAAAAAAAGTCGCAACAGCCGTACCCAACAGGAATGTACCTCCAAAACCGTTGATCTGTAGAAAAACATCGTAGGTTTTCTTTCCAAGAATATTACCCTTTTTAGAACGGAACTGATAGGAAACAGCCTGAATGATGAAACAGAATAATATAAGCATCCAAAGCCAGTAAGCACCACCGAAACTAGTGGAATAAAAAAGTGGGAAAGAAGCAAAAAAGGCCCCTCCAAACGTGACCAGAGTGGTGAAAGTAAATTCCCATTTACGTCCGAGGGCATTGATGAGCATGGTCTGTTCCATATCCGTTTTCCCGATGGAATAAAGCAAGGTCTGGCCGCCCTGCACAAATAACAGAAAGACCAGCAATGCGCCCAAAAGTGAAATCAAAAACCACCAGTATTGTTGCAAAAACACATAGTCCATATTCGCTTTAAATTAGATTGTTAATGAACATTTTCCGGACCTTTTCGGATCGCCTTGATCAGGATACTCACTTCCGCTAACAGAAGGATGAAAAAGAGTATGGTAAACAGCCAGAAAGTTGTTTTGACGGCTCCGACTTCAATGTTGGAAACAGCGGCAAAAGTGGGCATGATGTCCTGGATAACCCAGGGTTGACGACCTGCTTCAGCAACAATCCAGCCGCTTTCAGAGCAAATATAGGCCAGAGGAATAGCCAGTACAGAAAGCCAAAGCAACCATTTCTGATGCTTCAGCCTGTCTTTTTGGTTCATATATCCGACCAGTATGAAAAAAGCCAGGAAAAATAAACCCAGAATCACCATGATGTGAAAAGCATAAAAGGTTAAAGGCACATTTGGTATCACCTCCTTTTTGTCCTTGATAAAACCGTAGCCGAAATAGTTGTAGTTTGCTTCCAACGTCTGTCGATGCACATTGGCCAACGAATCATTCTTCGCCTTTTTTGCCAGCTTGAAGTCTGCCAACGCCTGGATAGCTTTATGTCCGCGCACCATTTTTTCTTCCACGGAAAGTGTCGTTTCTTGTTTTCCCCAGGCATTTTTGCCACTATATCCACCTTTCATCTGATCTGTGATGCCTGGCACGAACGCCTTGAAATCACGGAAAGCGAGATAGGAGAGGACATACGGAACCTGAATCCGCAAAAGGAAAGGATCAATGCCATCGTCGTAACTCTTCTTGGCTGGATCCATCAATCCAAAAAGCACCAATCCTGTCCCGGCCTTTCCATCGTAAAGACCTTCCATTGCAGCCAGTTTCATGGGTTGTCTTTTCGACACCTGTTGTGCGGATCCATCGCCTGTGAAGATGGCAAGAACTGTTCCTGCAAGTCCAATGATAGCAGCTATCCGGATACTATTCCTGGCAAGTTCCAGTTCTCTTCTTTTCAGCAAGAACCAACTGCTAACCCCAACCACAAAAGCAGCGCCAACTATCCAGCTTGAGGTGACCGTGTGAAAGAATTTATTGATGGCTACCGGAGAGAAAAGCACAGACCAAAAATCGGTCATCTCATTCCTGACTGTATCCGGGTTGAAGGTCATCCCATCCGGGAATTGCATCCAAGCATTGGCCACCAGAATCCAGATGGCTGATATTGTAGCACCGAAAAGGGTTAACCAGGTGGAGGCCAGGTGAAAGCCCTTGCTGACCTTGTTCCATCCAAAGAACATGACAGCGATGAAAGTCGATTCCATGAAGAAGGCTAAAATGCCCTCTATGGCAAGAGGCGCACCAAATATATCCCCTACAAACCAGCTATAGTTTGACCAGTTGGTTCCGAACTGAAACTCCAGGATAATTCCGGTAGCAACTCCAATGGCAAAATTTATTCCAAAAAGCGTCATCCAGAACTGAGTCATGCGCTTCCATTCAGACTTACCGGTTTTGTAATATACGGTTTCCATGATGGAAATGACCAAACCTAAACCAAGAGTCAGAGGAACAAACAACCAATGATAAATTGCGGTAAGAGCAAATTGTGCCCGTGACCAGTCAACCAACGAATAATCAAGAGACTCCATTCATTTTATATTTAAGGTTATATACGTACAGAAAATCAAGCGAAAATTTACTTTCTATCAATCAGCTCATTACCCACAAATTCAGATCGTTCTTTTTCCGTGGAAAATCTGGAATTCAGAAAATTCGGAAAGAAAAATAGTCTCAGAACAAAGAACATGATAAAAAGCTTGATCACAATAATCAACCAAAGTGTTTTTCCAAGCTTCATATTCCGAAAGCCTTCGGAATAGAAACGAACCATTTGAACGATCGGGTTTTTCATCAGGATTAGTAAACAGTGGATACTTCATACAATGATGTAGCAAATATAGCAATGTCATGGGATTTATCACAATCAAATGACATCCAATTCATATGAAAACAAGATTCCCTCAGGAAGTAATCCGGGTATGCCGGTTATTACTTTCACGTATTCCATGCTTTTAAATTTGCCTTGGAAAGGTGAAATCAATAAACTTTGGTGTATTTATCTATTAATTCTATCAATAGCGCCTTTTGGATTGGTTTGGCGATATAATCATTTGCACCGGCTTTCAAAGCCATTTCTTTGTCACCGGCAAGCGCGTAGGCAGTCTCGATAATAATAGGTATACGCCGGTTAAACTCTCGGATTTTGATGGTAGCATCATATCCATCCATGCCCGGCATTTTTACATCCATCAGGACCAGTGCTGTTTCCGGATGATCCATCACGTACTGAACGGTATCCTCACCATTTATTGTGTGTACAATTTGGATATCTTCTCTTTTTAAGGATAGTTCCAGAAAAAGATAACTTGAAGGGTCGTCTTCAGCAATGAGGATAGTCATTCCTTTCTTGAGAGATTTTGACGTTATGAGATTTCTATGTACGAGTTCGATGGGATTTTCAGAAGGTAAATAGGGTATTGTAAATGTGAATGTGCTTCCTACGCCTGGTTCCGATTTGACCGAAATGGTACCTCCGAGCGATTTAATATAGGCCTGAACGATAGACAGTCCAAGTCCGGAACCTTCATGATTTCGAGTCAGATTCAGATCCGCCTGGACAAATCGTTCAAAAATGGCATCAACCCTATTTTTAGGAATGCCTCTGCCGGTATCTTTCACATAAAATACCAACTTGTCATTTTCCAGGTAATTACCGATTTCGATTTGGCCTTCTTCCGTAAATTTTATGGAGTTCTTGATCAGGTTGGTCAGAATGCTGTCCATTTTCTGCCTGTCGGTTTGTAATTGCGCCATAGTACCTGTTATCATTTCGTTTAATATCAGATCAATACCTTTATCATTTGCCTGTGGTTTGAAAAAGTCCAGATAAAACTGCATAAATTCCTCCATATCTATGTCAGTCAGGCTTAAAGTGGTTTCACCTGCCTCAATTTTTGATACTTCAATGATGTCATTGATGGTTTCCAGGAGTCGTTGACTGCTTTTATTGACAATTTCTATATAGGATATTTTTTCGGATTCCTCCAGGTCTGGCTTATTCAATAAATCCAGGAAACCGATGATGCCATTCATTGGTGTGCGGATCTCATGACTCATATTTGCCAGAAATGCCGTTTTCAAACGATCACTTTCTTCCGCCTTTTCTTTTTCATAGATTAAATCCTGAATCATTTTTGTCCGTTGAATGACAATAGTCAATTCGTGAGCAACAATTTCCAGCAATCTCGCATTACTGGAATTGTAAGTCATGGCATTTTTGTAGCTCAGGACCACAATGACACCGATGGATTCATCATCCACCAATAAAGGAACCCCCAACCAACATTGCATGGGCACTCCATTTTGTATTATTTGGTGTGATAACTGAAAGTCTACGAGTTCCTCCTTATTGAATATCATTGCTTTACCAGCATTAAGAACCATCCTGGAAAGTGGTTTTTCTTTTTGCCAGGCTTCCAGATCTTTTTTCTCATTGACATCAATGATTTCCTGCAGGGCGTCCGATTCTTTGTTGTACAGAGCAACATAGAAATTGGTCGTGTCAATGACTTTATTCAACTTCTCGCGGACATAGATCAGAAGTTCTGCCAATGATTTCGTACTCATGGAAAATCGGGCAATATCGTATACTATTTGTTGCACATCCTCGTCGTATTTCTTTTGGGATATATCCAGAAAAGTGACAACAGATCCCAATGTTTTTTCATCTCTGATTATGGGATAGGACCAATATTCAGCCGAAAAAAATGTTCCATCTTTCTTCCAGAATATTTCATCCTTGATATGTATTCCAATATTGTCAAGCATTACTTGTTTTACTTTGCACTTTTCTTCAGGTGAATGGGATCCATTCAGTTTGGTATGATGAATAAGATTGTGTATTTTCTGACCAATGAGTTCCTCTTCTTGTTCATAACCAAGGATTTCCATAGCCGCTTTATTGCAAAAAATGCAAAAACCTTCCGTATCAGTGCCATAAATACCCTCTGCGGTAGAATTGAAAAGCAAACGAATGGTATCCTCGCTAACCTGTAGTTTTTCTTCCTTGATTTTTATTTCCGCTATTTCCCATACTACATCTGCCAGATAGCTGACGGTTTCAACATCAATTTCCAGATAATCTGTTGGCTTATCTCGAAGATTTAGTACTGCAATAATCTTTTGGCTGCGAAACACAGGTATGACCAGCTCTCGGCTTGATTTGTCAGAATCGTTGTTTACGATTGGCTTTTTCAGACGAAGACAATCAGCCCATGAACCATTTTCATTCAAAAAAAGATCTTTTAAATTCTCTCCGCTGTCACTGAATAGATTCTCCATGGAAGTGGAAGAACTTTGGAGCCATAATTTTTCCTGATCCGGCATAAAGAAATGAACGAAAGCAATGGGACTCTGTGTGAAAATGCAAATTTCGTCAAGCATATATCTTAGAGTTTCCTGCAAGGAATGTCTGGATGAATATTCAAAGAGGTTCAACCGGATTTCAGTTAACTGGTGTCTTAAACGTTCTTCTGTTTTATCGCGAAAGACGATAACAGCTCCCAATAACTTACCACTTTTATCCTTGACTGGAGAAATGTTGATGTCAATGGGTACTGTTTGATCATTTCTGGAAAGCAGGATGGGATGATTTTTCAGATACATCTTGATTCCTTCCTGCAGCACCTGCCCGACTGGACATATCACTGTTTCGCGGTTTTTCTCATCAATCAGCCGTAATACAGTTTCTATACGTTCCCCTTTCGCTTCCTTTTCGGACCAACCTGTCCATTTTTCGGCAATTGGATTCATTTGTTTGACCAATCCGTTTAAATCTGTTGTCAAGACACCATCCCCAATACTGTAGATGGTTGCGCCAAACTCTTCCAGCGATTGGTGCAATTCGGACTTCTTATTCAGAAGCTCCTTTAGGATGTTACGCTCCCTGTTGTCGTAAATCCAGGACAAGATGGCCACAAAGAATAAAACAAATAAAAAGGAAATGATGACCAGGTACACCGTTCGCTCGTTCAACTGAGCATATAGTTCGCTTGAATTGATCTTGACAAACATGAACCAAGGGGTTTCAGGTACTTTACAAATATGCCCGAAAACTTTGTGATTTGAATAGTCAGGACCATTTGCTTGCCCTGTCTCGCCGAAAACCGCACGCACAACAGGATTGACAGTATCCTTGACAGATACTCTTTTCTGAAGTTTCAGGTTCGAAGAATCCGATAAGGGATTCAAATACAAAATGTTGTCACCTTCACGACGGAATAGAACCGTTTCGGCCGTTTTACTGGGAGCAGGCCATTCCTGAATCAGTGGATACAGATAATCCGATGGCCGTATCCGAAAAACCAACAAACCGGAAATCTGATCATCCTTGTTAAAAATAGGGGCTAAAATATCTAAATGAACTTCATGGTGGCTTTTGCAGTAATAAAAATCACTAACCTTAATTTTTCTGGTTTTGTAAACTTCATTTGAGAATGTGCGGATAGAGGGTTCAATCACATTTTTACTGGACATTGCGCTAAAGACACTAACACCTTCCTTGTTGAGCAGAAAAATGTCGGAATATCTTTGATTGGTCATTATTCTCAGGAGATTATCCCTCAGAGGCTTAACCGATTCCATTTTACCATCCAGAATCTCATTGGTATACCTGGCCTGAAGTTCACTCATTGAAAAATAGCTGGCTTCAGATAGCCTTTCCCTATGCCATTGAGTCAGTTGTTTTGATTTGAGGTTTGCAATGGATTGAAGCTCATTGTGTTTTTCGTTCTGAAGAGATCGTTTTTCGTGGTAGTAATAGTATATATTTGCAATGGTAAAAGCTAAACTCATTATCGCGATAAGTCCTATACGTTGCCCATTGAATAATCGATTGGTATTAAATTTCATATGTTCTGATTAGTGTCGTTTTGTTAGTAACAAAGAACTTGATAGTAATGTTCTCAACGTGTTAAAAAATATCGACGAAATATATTTACAATATAATACATATAATAATATCTTTGTTCAAGGATTTTTAAAAATAATTTTGTCTTATCTCTATCTGACAAAACACAAACGACTAAACAACCTTAAATGATCTAATAATGAGTAAAATAAATTTTCTGACGGTACTATTCCTGCTTTGCAGTCTGTTACCGGTTCGATTGATGGCGCAGACGCCTGTACGAGTTGTATGTATTGGAAACAGCATTACAGAAGGAGCAGGCTTATCGAATCCATCGGTAGAAGCTTATCCCATTCAGTTAGCCAATTTATTGGGAAGCAATTATTCCTTATTGAACTGTGGTGTCAGCGGACGCACCATGCTGAAACACGGAGATGTACCCTATTGGAATGAATCAAAATACAGTCAGGCAAAGGCTTACGACCCCAATATCGTCATCATTGCCTTGGGTACGAATGACAGTAAACCATGGAACTGGAAATTAAAAAGCGAATTCTATTCCGATTATGCAGCTATGATTGGCGAATTCAGAACGAACGGGAAGAATCCACAGATTTTTGTCTGTATTCCACCACCTGCTTTTATCGGTAATTTTGGTATAACAGATTCCGTTATACGGAACGAGATACAACCTTTAATTGATTCCTTGTGTACCACGTTTGGAACTTCAAAAATTGATTTCTTCCATAAAATGATCACTTGTGGCAGTTATTTCGGTGATGGTATCCACCCCAATAAAGATGGTGCAAAAATTATGGCTCAAATAGCCTATAAAGCCATTACTGAACCAATCGCAATCACTTCTGTCAAGTCTCCGGTCTCCGGATACGCACTGACAGAAAACGAAGAGATCAACATCAACATCAACAACAACCAAGATATTCCCTTAACAAATGTACCCGTAGCCTATAAAATAGATCAGGGTCCTGAAGTGAAGGAAATCATCGCCAGCCTTCCTGCCCGGATGGAAACCATTTACAAGTTTACTCAGAAAGCCAACCTGTCTTCCTCCAAAGAATATTCAATGATGGCTTATACCGCTTTAGAATCCGGTTTGACGAACGATACCATCCAGGTTAAAACAATAAACGCCAACCCTCAATCCGATTTGGCAATATACTTTTCCGGTGACGATAACAGAGTCAGAATTAAACATTCCACCGATCTGATGCCAACCACCGCTTTGACCGTAGAAGCATGGATCTACCCGACAGCATTTAAAAAGGAAATATACAGCAGTACAGTGCTCAGCAAAGAGCAAACCGGTTCCTATAAGGGTTACACTTTAAGCATAGGTGGCAATGGACAGGGACGATTCACTATTTTTGACGGTTCCATAAAACAAGCTATTGCCCCGGTCGGTTCACTTGTTCTCAACGAATGGCAACATATCGCCGGCGTGTACAATGGATCATCCATCATCCTTTATGTTAATGGTAATGAGGTATCAAGGACTGTGGCAGGCAAAATGCAAATATCAAATGGTGACCTGTGTATAGGACAAACATCGTATGCAGTAAGAGATCGTTCCTTTATCGGAGGTATCGATGAAGTTCGTATTTGGGATAAAGCGCTGACCGAAGAAGAAATCAATTTGCAAAAAGAATCCCTTCTTTGGGGAAATGAATCCGGTCTGAAAGCCTGTTTCACTATGAACGACGGTTTTGGATCCACCATTGCACGTGAAGTCACAGAAACCGGTAAAATCGGAAAACTGGAAAATATGGAATACGACAGGTGTTGGATGAAAGGCAGAAACCTGGTACCAAAATCCGGTACCCGCCCTACAGATGTTTCCATGGTTTCCGTAAAAGGTCCGAATCCGGGAATGGGTCTGACAAACGAAGACATAACAGTTAAAGTATTCAATCACAGTGAAGTCGAATTGTCCAGCGTGCCCGTTTCGTATCAGATCGATAAGGGAGTTGCTATCACTGAAACAATTGAAAAGATTGCTTCTCAAAGCAGCGTCACATATACCTTTACCCAAAAGGCCAATCTGTCAGAATTCAAGACCTACCAGATTACAGCGTTTTCAGCTTTGAAAGCTGATTTGATTCACCAGAACGATTCGAGTCAAACAACCGTCACCAATTACGACTATAAAACGGATTTTGCCTTGGTGGCTTCCGGAAGCAATGATGGTAGTGCAATCATCCCCCATACCAGTAGTTTAATGCCAACAAGTGCATTCACCATTGAAGCCTGGGTCTATCCAACTCAGTTTAGAACCAACGTCTGGGAAGGTACAGTCCTGAGTAAAGAATCGTCCAATGGTGGTTATGCACTCAATATTGGTGGTAATGGTTCAGGTCGGATTGTCATCGGTTCCTCCAATTGGTACGAAGCGGTGATACCTGTCAAAACGATCGTTCTGAATACCTGGACACATATTGCCGGTGTTTACGATGGTACAAAAATCATGATTTATGTGAATGGTGTTCTAAAAGCTACAAAAACAGGTGTTGGTGCAATAAAAGCCTCTGATTCTCCGCTAAGACTTGGCGCAAGTCCTGCATTTGGCAGTCGGGAATTCAAAGGCAGTATTGATGAAGTCCGCATCTGGAACAGGGCTTTAACTGCAGGTCAAATCAAAACATACAAGGATTTCAGACTGAAAGGAAACGAAGCAGGACTGGTGGCATATTATAAGCTGAATGAAATACCGGGCTCATCTGTAGTGATTGATTCAACAAGCAATGCCAACAACGGCACCCTTTCCAATCTGGATGTTTTACAATCTTGGGTAAAAGGTGTTGGCTTAACCGCACAACTAGATCTGACCGGAATTGAATCCATAGATCATCCATTGGGTGTTTCGATATATCCAAACCCAACCACGGACTTTATCACGGTCAAATTGAATAAAGACAGCAAGGTTACCGATGTGACACTGACGGATATGATGGGAAAAAGTGTTCTCAACCGTCGTTTCAACAAGAATGAACAAGAAATCAAAATGGATGTACGATCTTTATTAAAAGGTATTTATCTGATAACCATTTCAAGCGAAACAGAACGCACCACCTTGAAAGTTTCTGTCAGGTAGCCTTTTAATGTATAAGAAAGAAAAGACCATGTACAATCGGTTCCGAAATAGAAGAAAAATCTTAACATTTGCAATAACCATATCATTCACATGGATTTGCACTTCATGCACTTTCAACATCTCAAAAAATGGGAGCGAAGAACTGGGTAACATCGTAAACAGCCCTGTTTTACCTGGTGATTTTGCAGATCCATGCTTTATCCAGTATAAGGATACCTTCTACCTGTACGCTTCACCTGGAGATTCGAAACATGCATGTGTGTGGTATTCTACAGACTTCCGGAATTGGAGAATGCGAAGGTTGAATTGGCCAACGACCGATCTGGGCAGATACATCTGGGGATCAAATGTAGTGAAAGGAAAAGACAACCGTTTCTATTTCTTTTCAACGGTTGCCAGCAACATCTTCGTGGGAGTAGCTGACCATCCAATGGGACCTTTCCACAATTTGTTGCCAAACGAACTACCATTGATCCGGAACAAGCAATTTTGGGACGATATGCATTCCATTCATGCAGATTGTTTTATTGACGATGACGGACAAGCCTATCTATACTGGGGCTCAGGATTCGATTACAGGAATGGCAAATGTGCCGTTGTGAAACTAAACGATGATATGTGTTCATTCAGTGAAGCACCACGCTTAATCACACCAAGGAATTTCTTTGAAGGTCCTCGGATGATTAAAAGAAACAACACCTATTACCTCCTGTTTTCCGATGGTATTTTACTCGATGATACGTATAAAATCCGGTACGCCACATCGAAAAGCCCTCTGGGACCTTTTAAGGAAGGCACTACAAGTCCCATTCTAACGACAACGGAAGACGGAAAAGTGCGTGGTCCCGGACATCCCTCCATTTTCCGTATAAACAAAAAGGATTACATCCTTTATCAAAGACATGGCATTCCGGTTTCATTTCCGAATATGATTCCATTAAGACAAATCTGTCTGGATGAAATCTATTTCGACGAGTTGGGACAAATTAAAAAAATTGTTCCGGATCTGGATGGGGTTCAACTACTGGGTGTCACTTCGCCTGCAAATGAAATCAAACCATTGGATATCCTGAAAGCAACTGCATCATCCTATGAAGGCAAAGAATACCATCCGGAAAAAGCATTCGATGACAAGAACGGAACATTATGGAGTGTATCGGCTCAGGATATTCCAGCCTGGTTAAATGCCGATCTGGGCTCCGTCCGTTCCGTCGAATCCTGCTCACCTGTTTTTGACCGGATAGATGGAAACTATGATTACATCATTGAATATTCCGAGAACAAAAAAGAATGGCATCCTTACGGGATTGGAAATAACAGTACAGCGAAGGAATGGCCGGTTCTCATTTCAAAAAAGGTGATGGCCAGATATATCCGTATTCATATTTACAGTCAGGACAAAACATACTTCCGAGGTGGTTTATGGGAATTCCGAATTCTGGGCCCACCATTAAATGAAATCAGAATATAAAGATGAAACACACTTTCAAGATCATGAAAGCTTCCGGAAATCTGGAGCTTTACTCAAGGAACAAATTGATGCATTCCTTGCAACAATCAGGTGCAGATAGGAGTGCCGTGGAATATGTCGTTCGTGAAGTTGAATCCAGATTGTTTGAAGGCATTCCCAGTAAAACGATTTATGACCTTTCATTCTCGCTTTTGCGAAAAAGAGAACTGGGTATTGCTGCCCGTTATAAATTAAAAAAAGCTATGATGGAGATGGGTCCTTCCGGTTATCCCTTTGAGAAATTTGTCGGAGAGATCTATCGTCTTCAGGGTTTCGATGTGGAGGTAGGTCAAGTGCTTCAAGGCCATTGTGTGACACACGAAGTGGATGTCATTGCAACAATGGGTATGGAGCAACATTTTATTGAATGCAAATACTATCTGAGAAATGGGAAAAATGCCAATGTACAAGTGCCGCTTTACATCCGTTCAAGAGTAGACGATCTCATCAGGAAACGAAGCCAGCAACCAGAATTTTCCGGATACACTTTTCACGGTGGTGTTGTTACAAATACCCGTTTCAGTTCGGATGCCATAGCTTATGGAGAATGTTCCGGATTGCATTTGTTAAGCTGGGACTATCCCATTGGTAATGGCCTGAAGGATATCATCGATAAGGAACAGATCTTTCCACTTACCGTACTGACCAAACTCACCATTAACGAAAAACGATTGTTGATGAACATTGGTGTTGTGATCTGCAGTCAACTGCTTGAACAACCGGAGGCTTTAAACAAAATAGGCATGGACATCCAAAAACAAAAGAAGGTGATTCGCGAGGTGAGGTCTTTATGTCCAAAAGAATAGAAGATGTCTTAAAAGGACTCTAATTTTTACTTAAGATGAAAAGGGGCTGTATCAAGTGTTTTGATACAGCCCCTTATACTTAAAAGTATTCTAAATTCTTATTTGATGAATTTCAAACTTTTAGTTTCACCATTAACAAACAGCACTTTGACAAAATAAATGCCTTGGGGTAATTCCGATACATCAAAAGATTTTGTTCCAGATGTTTTTTCATTGCTATGGATCAAAAGTCTTCCCTGAATATCATAAATGGAAACCTTTTGGACTTCAATAGTACCCAATACCATGTTGAGTTGGTCTTTTACCGGATTGGGATAAAACGACAGGTTTTCTGTTGGATTAACATTGTTGTCAATAAGATTCAAGGGCAGTTCTTCCGGTAAAAAGAATCTGGAACCAGGAATTACTTCGCGAATTTGTTCGGGAGATGCCCATTCCAGTTTGATATTGGCTCCACCATTAGTTTCATAATACTCCACTTTGAAGTCGTATTTCTGACCTGCAACTAAGTTTATGGTTCCAGAATAGGTAACACCGAAATCACTTGTCCATTTATCGACGATCAGTTGATTGTCAACCCATACTCTACGTCCATTGTCAGAATTGATGTAGAAAGTATAGGTTCCTGTGTAGCGTGGTTGAATCTTGCCGGTCCAGCGTGCTGAATAACTGTCAACATTCACCTTTGATGATGGAGAAAACTCGCCCCAGTTGAAATTGACCGTGCTATCAATTCTTTGCAGAACCAGATTTTGAAAAGATATTCCATTGTAATAGCTGCCCAAAAGTCCATTGCTTTCAACACTTGTTGACGCTTCAACAAATCTGAAATGGTTTATTTTGCAGACGGTTCCCAATCCTTGGTAAACCAGATAGACATTTTGCAAACCTTTGACATTTGTTACAGGACAAGTTACTGTTGTATAAGTATTCCAGTCCGCTGTAACAGGAGTCGTAGCTGTACCGATCAAGGTACCAGTTGGACTACCAAGACGAATTTCGATGGTATTGCCGGCAGTGATGCTTGACAAGCGGAATTCTGCCGATACAGCACCTTTATAACCGAAATCAAGATTGTTGTATCCGGTGTAATACCCTTTCTGAACGTTGCTTAAATTATATGTTCCTTCCGGACAGGCCTCAATTCGTATACCTTTGAGATAATCAAAATTTTCAGATTCAACTGTCAGATACGGGTTTTTTTCCAACGTGGTGGATAACGGACAGTTGATCAAAAGAGAAACAGCAGTTGATGCAGCAAATGCGGGAACCGCAGCCAGGGCATTTGTTACGGTCATCTTTGCAGTTTCAACCGTTTTGGTACCCCATTTGGTGAAAATCAGATCTTCTGAATTACGGTTGTTGTATGCAACTTTAGCATTGAGCTGCAACCATGGAATGTAATCCGGTCTGTTGCAATCAACCACATAGCGACGTGCATAACGCATATAAATACCTTTGAAGCCATTCAAATCCTGACCAGTTTCACCATTGATGACCTTGGATTCAAACATATTCACCTTGGTGAATTTTGCAATTCTTTGTGCCACCAACAGATATTCCGGGTCTTTGGTATAATTATAAAGCATGACAGCTGCTCCAAGATATGTTCCCTGATTGTATGTAGAGCTCCAGTCATGTACTGTACCGTCGTAAGCATCATTTACTTTACCTGTTGTTGTATTGAGAAGGTACAATTTGGACCAGTTGTACAAATTGATGGCTTTCATATAATAAGAAGGATCATTGAAAGCCTGAGCTAAATAGCAACAAGCGACCATGGCAGGACCATTAATACAGGCATTTTTCGTAATCTGGCCTTGCTTCCAGAGCAATCCGCCACTATACGAAGTCGTATAGGCACGTGCCCACATTTTATCAAATTGTTCCTTGGCCTTTTTTTGATAGATTGTATTGCCTGTCAGTAAGGAGGCGCGGGTACAAGCAATGACCATCCAGGTGATGTCATCGTTAAAGTCGTTCCACATCCAGTCGCTGCCTTCCCTGGAAATGAAAGCGTAATACATCGTATTAAAAAGGGTAGAGTACTTGGAGTTTCCAGTAACTTCATAAGCATCATCCACAATCTCCATCATTTCAGCTACACCCCAAAAGCCTTCTTTGGCAATGACTTCATTTCCACTTCTGTTGTTGTCGTAATATTTTTTACGCCAAGCTGCAAAAACTTTATCAGCAGTAGCTGCTGTTGGTGCTTCATCCTGAGGTTCCTGTACATAAAAAGCCCAGGATTGTACATCGGCTGCATTGGACTGAGTGATCGAAATATTGGTTCCATCGGCGATACCTGCATTTGTAATATTAAGTACATATGCGGGATTTGCTGCACTTTGAATAGTAAAATAACCATCCCCGTTGCTCACAATTTTCCACTTAACGGTATTGTTGTTGACATCTATAAATTGATTTACATTCGTTAAATTGGCGGGGATAGAGCTGGCAATATGCAGAAATTTACCACTAGCCACATTCTGGATAGTATATAATTCGTCACCAAGAGAAGTGACCATCCATCTTTGAGCATCACTTTTGGTATCGGTCCATAAGTCGACATTGGCACTGTTATCGAGTGATGAATTTGAAACATTCACTACTTTCTTGGTCACTTTGGAAGTAATGGTATAAATACTACCAGAATTGATGCTGGTAACTTGTGCCATTAAGTGGATCTGGAACGGCAATAGCAGTAAAAAGGCAAAAATTAAGAGTCCGATTTTTTTCATGATTTGTAATCTGGTTATGTTTTTAAAGGTGTGATAGTTATTTCTAAAAATCCAACAAATGTATCATTTTTTTTCTGAATAACGAATTCCTGCCTGATGCCGGAATTGAGCACTTACTATAAAAGAAAAACCCCTCAGAGATAGCTGTATGGTGCTTTCTTTTATTTTAACAATAAATCTTTCAGACAAACCCTGTAATAATCCTGTGCAGCATCCTTTGGTCGCAAAATGTCCCCATTCCATTCCACCAAATCCATATCAATAGCTACACATCCATAAGTTTTCTTTCCTCGATCTCGGCCCATATCCGTTTCTTTCTTTTTGAGAAGAGCCTGAAAATCATCCAAAGCAACATCTGTAAAACCCATGCAAACGGTATTTAAATACCTCGCACTTTCCCCTGTTGGAACAGATTGACCAGGCTTGATTACGGCATCGCTCCAGTGATTTTCCGAAAAACGAATACCTAGTGGGAAAGACTTTGCCAAATAGTCACAGGCTTCATGTATCTGAAATTTTGCATTTAAATTTGACGCAAGGAGTAGAATAAACCGATTCATACATTCACTTTTTAAACACAAACTTACCAAGAATTTTCCATATCTTTGATGAAAGCTCAGTTATCCTGAAAAACCTCGTAAATACTCCATTTATGAAAAATCACATCAATATCCTACTGATCAGTCTAATACTGTTTCCAACCGTTCTTTTCGCAAAAGAGAAACCGATCAAAGAATCAACCGTTCCCCAGGTACTTCAGATTAATTTGCGCAGAGAAGTAAATAGTGTATCCTGGATGGAAATCAAGAAAGGCCTGGAAGAAGCAACCAATGGAAACTATACATCCGTACTGATCAACATGAATACATACGGTGGTGAGGTACTCTATGCCGATTCCATCCGGACAGCCATACTCGATGCATCTATGCCTGTTTATGTTTTTATCAATAACAACGCTGCTTCGGCAGGAGCATTGATATCCATAGCCTGTGATAAGATTTTTATGCGGTCGAGCGGTACCATCGGTGCATCGACTGTAGTGGACCAGACAGGAGCCCCGGCCATTGACAAATACCAGTCCTACATGCGCGGTATCATTCGCGCCACGGCAGAAGCACAAGGAAAAGATACCATCGTCAGCGGGAAAGATACCAGTCTTGTTTGGCACCGCAATCCCAGAATTGCAGAAGCCATGGTCGATCAGGACATCTACATTCCCAACATCATCGACTCAGGCAAAGTCCTGACTTTTACCGCCAATGAAGCGCTGGAAAACGGTTATTGCGATGGTATAACCGAAACAGCAAATGAAGCCCTGACCAAATACGTCGGCTATACAGACTACAACATGAAAGTCTTTAAAATGAAGGGTTGGGATTATGTGAAAGGCAGCTTGATGGGTACAGCCCTTAAAGGTATTTTAATCATGATCATCGTTGCCGGCATCTGGTATGAATTGCAGGCGCCCGGCATCGGTCTTCCTACATTGGCAGCAGTTGTAGCAGCCGTTTTCTATTTTGCACCTCTTTATATGGACGGTCTGGCCCAAAATTGGGAAATTATTATTTTCGTATTGGGATTACTCTTGCTTCTAGTCGAACTTTTTGTCATCCCAGGCTTCGGGGTGGCCGGGGTACTTGGTATTCTTTTTATAATCAGCGGATTGACATTTGCCCTTATTGACAACGCAACTTTCCAGTTTACGCTTGAAGGGATGAGCGGCATTTCTGAACCTCTGCTATTGGTATCGATCAGCATTGCAGCCTCCGTCATTGTGTGCATATGGATATCCACCAAAATTGGAACAGGTAGCGGACTCTTTCGAAAAATCGCACTGACCTCCGTTCAGAATAACGAAGAAGGTTTTATCGGTGTGCCCATGGAAATCAAGGAAATGGTCGGTAGAATGGGGATAGCTGATACCGATTTAAGACTCTCCGGAAAAGTTCGTATTGATGAAAAAATGTACGACGCTGTTTCAGAATACGGATACATTGAAAAGGGTGAAAAGGTCATTGTCACCCGGTATGAATCCGGTCAGATCTATGTCATCAAAAGACATGAAACTCATGTTGAAGCCTGATTGAATATTACTTCAGAAGTGCCTCCGAACAAATCGTAAAAATAGATTTAGCCTGCTTGATGTTGAGTTTCTTACCCAATTCAAGAAGATCCTCTTTGGTTATATCCCGAACTTTACCACCTACAGACAGGGCATGTTGGGACAGTTCCTTCGTTGGTTTAAGGTTAAAAGCCGGAGCCAGACGCCATTCACCTCTACGCGAACAAAGGAATAGAACCTTCTCCCCCATGTCGTTCTTGTTACCTATTAACACATTGAATATCATTCTTTTATAAAATTGAATAGTATCGGGGTAGGGGAGGCGTAACTGCCTCATACACCGGAAAACAGCCTCGTAAGAATCGACTGCTTCATCTCGTAAAGCCGCAAAAGATTGGACATGAATCTTTTCATTTCCAACCCGGTCAAATCTCTGACTCAGGAGATGCAACTGATGACCGTCTCTCAACATTCGGCAAGTAGCCATTTCGATACCACAGTCCAACGCTTTTTTATAAAACTCGTATTCCAGATTCAGCACATCGGAGCGTTCATTCCGAATACCATCAAACTTGATGATCCAAGCTTCAAAACCCTCGGGAATATTCCCCTGACCGGAAACGACTTCACCCGTAAAGTCATTGATAGCCACCAAAGCTTTTGGCCATGAACCTTTAGTAAACAGTCCACTTCTGAGCAATTCGCGAACCCGCCTTTCACTGAGTACACTCTCCTTATTATAGAGTATGCGTGCATATTTCACCATCAAATCAAAATCAATGGATTCCGTGGCATTCAATTCGGGATAGCCACTGGGTTCAAAGCTAAATGCACCCATTCCCCGATTGCCCAGTAACGAAAGATAGGACTGAGCGGAAAGTGTTTCCGGTGTCTGCGTTGAACGCTTTAAAGCATACCGCAAAAGATCATTGGCATAACTCCCGGGAAGAACATCGGCCAGAAAAGCCGGTAACTCTGCTGCGTTTTTAAAATGGAATGTTTCAGACATTTGCCTGTACTTTTCTAAAGGGAAATGAATGGGAGAGACCTCCTTACCCTTTTCCAAAAAAGAAGAGTAGAATTCAAATTGACCTAAATGGGTTTCCGAATCAGTGAGCATGATGCCCATGGGGTCATTCCATAAAAACACTTGAACAAACTGTCGCATTTTTACCAGACTAAAGTGATTTTTTGGATAGTTTTACTCTTTTGCGTTGTACCTGTTGAGATGCCAGCACAGGACTATTCTCGGGTCCAGGTAAAAACTCGTCCATTTTTGATAACAAATCCAACGATCTGAACACTTGAATCAGGCTCAGTAAATTCAATGGTTTTCCACCTTCCAGATCACGAATGGTACTTCGGTTCAATCCGGAATGATCGGCCAACATCTGCTGAGTCAGATTTCTAGAAATTCGGAAAGCTTTTAAACGAACACCTATTTCTGTTATAATTTCAAAATCGGTCAGTTGATTCCAGTCTTGCATATGAGTCTTTTTTTTTACAAAAATACTATTATGATGGTTTATTTAATCATTACTCGCATTATTTATTTATATTGACTAATTTTTCCATCATTATAAAAGGTATATTTTTTTTGAAGTCTTTATTGGTGTAAACGCGTTGGTATTTCGTCTTAATTAAATGCTAACGAACCTCTTGAAAACTGATAAACGTCAATAAACCATGAAAAACCATACAAAACAAATCTCAGTGATGAACAAATCCGGAACACTCTTCCTTGCGGCAATGCTGCTCGCAGGCAGCTCCATGACCAGTGCCCAAAACAAAAGTTACATAAACAACAGGATACCACTGGCAAGTACACCCTTTGTCAGTCTCCCCCTGGGAAGCATCGAGCCACAAGGTTGGTTAGCCACTCAACTTCATTTGCAAAAGGAAGGTCTGACAGGTTATGCTGAACAGATATACAACGAACTGAATAGCAATTCAGGTTGGCTTGGCGGTAATGGTGCAGATTCAGACTGGGAAAGGCCAACCTATTACGTCAAAGGTTTGGTAGGGTTAGCCTATTCTCTAAACGACCAGGCACTTAAAACAAAAGCACAGAAATGGATAAACTGGACCCTCAACAGCCAATTGTCTAATGGTAGTTTCGGACCAGCATCCAGCAACGACTGGTGGGCACGAATGCCCATGCTTACAGCCCTGATGGACTACTGCGACGCCACCGGCGATGCGAGAGTCGCTCCCTTTTTAACCAAGTATTTCAGGTACCAATTTGACAACATCCAGTCCAGACCCTTCAATTCCTGGGCCAAAGCAAGAGCCGCCGATAATGTGGACGTCATCGTTTGGGTGTACAACCGCACCGGTGATGCATTTCTCCTGGACCTGATCGACAGGATACGAACTCAAAGCTACGACTATACCAGCATTTTTACAGACAATACCTTCCTGACCGATTTCAACAACGATGAATACCCTATGCATGGGGTAAATGTAGCCCAGGCTTACAAATACGCACCCGTTTTTTATCAACGGTCAAAAACGAACAAGGATAAGGATGCATACATGACAGGTATCCAGAATCTGACTCCATACCATACCCAAATAACCGGTATGAATTCAGGTACAGAAAGGCTTTCGGGTAATTCCTCCATCCAGGGTGTGGAACTTTGTTCTACCGTAGAACGGATGTTTTGTGACGAATTGGCCAGCAGAATTCTGGGAGATGCCAGAATAGGAGATGGTTTAGAAAAAATAGCATTCAACCAACTTCCTGGAACACTGAGTGAAGATTTCCACCAACATCAGTATTATTCTATACCCAATCAGGTATTGAGCAAGAAAGGCAGTCATGGTTTTGCACAAGACTACGACAATGCAGCTGTACCAGGTCCTTACTCCGGATATCCTTGCTGCCGGTTTAACCTGCACATGGGCTGGCCCAAATACAGCCAGTTTTGTTGGATGGCAACTTCAGACAACGGATTGGCAGCAACTGCTTACGCACCTTCCAGGGTAAAAGCAAAAGTGTCGGATGGTGACAGCGTAACCATTTTGGAAGACACCCATTATCCATTTGAAGAGCAAATCCGCTTTACCATACAAACGGCAAAAATCATCCGTTTCCCAGTCAAACTTCGCATACCTGAGTGGTGTTCAGCACCAGTAGTGAAAGTCAATGGTGAAATCCAAAACAACGTTGTTCCGGGTCAGTATTACACCATCAACCGAAATTGGAGCAATGGAGATGCCGTTATTCTGGATCTGCCAATGAGCATCAAAGCGACCACATGGTTAAACCAATCAGTGGGTATCGAGCGGGGACCGTTGGTCTATTCACTTCAAATGTCGGAAGACTGGAGACTAAAAACCCAACACAACTTTGCAGGCAAAGATTTTAGCGAATACGAAGTCTATCCCCAAAACGCCTGGAACTACGGTTTGGTCATTGACCGAGAAAATCCGTCATCTTCCATTCGGGTGGAAAAAACGTCCATGACCGGTAACCCTTTTGCTTCCAATACCACACCTGTAAAACTAAAAATAAAAGCCAGAAAAATTCCAGGCTGGGGACTTGTCACCAACGGTATGCATCCCTATGAACCACCTTTCAGTCCGGTACTTTCAACCGAACCGGAAGAAGAAATAACCTTGATCCCTTTTGGTGCAGAACGTATCAGACTGACTTATTTCCCGGTTATCGGAACACCCATAGCTCCCGAGACGACCTTCAAGGACAGCTTTCCAACAAATGGCCCCAACAAATGGGTAAATTTTGGCGGTGGCTGGCAACAAAAATCCGGAAAATACTATGCCCAGTCTTTTGGAGTAGGAGGCATGAAATCTGTAGCTATCAACAGCAGTTTCGGCGATTTCACCTACGATGCAACCATTTCCATCCTAGACAATAATGCGCAGGGTGGAGTTATTTTTCGGGTAAGTAAACCAGCCGATGGTACCAATGCATTCATTGGATACTACGCAGGTCTGAATACTTCCGGCCAAATTGTTCTGGGAAAATCCAACAATTCCTGGTCGGAAATCAAGTCGGTCAGTGCGATCATAAACAAATCCACGGCTTATCATTTAAGAGTGGTAACCAAGGGTAGCAGCATTAAAATCTTTGTGGATGATATGTCAACACCTAAAATATCTGTTACCGATAACAGCTATAAAACCGGTGCCATTGGCCTTAGAGCTTATGGTGGACAAACGGTTATATATGAGAATGTGTCGGTCACCCCTACCGAAAATACAGCCATCCATTCAGTCAAATCCGAGAACCTGAAATGCAGTCCAAATCCCGTTAAGGACTTTCTGACGATGGATAACATTCAAAAAGATGCGCTGGTACAGATTTACGACACCAACAGCAAACTGTTGATAAGCGAAAAAACAATAAACAACCAATTGTTTGTCGGTCATCTGGCGGAAGGACTTTACCTGGTAAAAACGGATCAAAATACAGAAGCTACCAAGTTTATCAAAAAATAACATTGTTGTCAACCTTGTCGAACAAATGATTCCAGCCCTGCATATGAGTCTTTTTAGGTAAAGATTCTATTGCGGTGGTTTTATTAATCATTATATTATATTTATTTACTCTATGGTTTATTACTCCACCATTATAAAGACATATAATCGAATCAATATCTATTGTATATCAATGATTTCCAAAAATAAATGCACAATATATTTGCAATATTTGTAAAAAATGCCTTTCTTTGCAGCCGTTTATAAAACACCAATGCTAATCCAAAACTAATAAAGATAGAGATGTCTAAAGTTTGTCAAATTACAGGAAAAAAAGCAATGATTGGGAACAACGTTTCGCACTCTAAGAGACGCACAAAACGTAAGTTCAATGTCAATCTGTTTAAAAAGAAGTTCTATTGGGTAGAACAAGATTGTTGGATCTCGCTGACCATTTCAGCAGCAGCTTTGCGCACCATCAACAAAAAAGGACTGGACGCAACAATGAAAGCCGCCAGTGAAAAAGGATATCTGCGCGTACAGGATGTCCAAGTATTAAATTAATAGTAGGAGATCAAGAAAATGGCAAAGAAAGCTAAAGGAAACAGAATCCAGGTGATTTTGGAATGCACTGAGCACAAAGAAAGTGGCATGCCGGGTACATCTCGTTACATAACGACCAAAAACCGTAAAAATACGACAGGTCGTTTGGAACTGAAGAAATACAACCCGATTTTAAAGAAAATGACAGTTCACAAAGAAATTAAATAATTTAAGTCATGGCTAAAAAAGCGGTTGCATCTATGCAAAATAAAGGCGAAGGTCGTGCCTACGCCAAGGTTATCAAGATGGTAAAATCTCCTAAAACAGGAGCTTATTCATTCCACGAAGAAATCGTACACAACGATAAAATCAATGACTTCTTCAAGAAATAATTGATTATTTACTGATATAGAAAGGGGTTGTCTCAATTTGAGTTACAACCCCTTTTTTTGGTTTTAACTACAGGTTCTTACTTGCTTATTTTATTAATAATCTGTACTTTTGCACCAATTAGCGATTAACATTAAAACAATGGGTATTTTCAATTTCTTTTCAAAAGACAAGAAGGAAGAAAAAGCAATCCTGGATGAGGGGCTCTCCAAAACCAAGGAAAACGTTTTCTCCAAACTAAGTCGCGCCATTGCCGGAAAATCCAAAGTCGATGAAGATGTGTTGGATCAGCTGGAAGAAATCCTTATCACTTCCGATGTAGGTGTAGACACCACATTGAAAATCATCGAACGAATCGAAAAACGTATTGCCAGAGATAAATACATCGATACCAAAGAATTAAATTCCGTTCTACGGGATGAGATTACCAACTTACTGATCAAACATACCAACGAGGATAGCGAAGCTTACGATCTTCCGGCGGATAAAAAACCCTATGTTGTAATGGTCGTTGGTGTAAATGGAGTAGGTAAAACAACTACCATCGGAAAACTTGCCTGGAAATACAAACAGGCAGGCAAAAAAGTATATTTGGGAGCAGCCGATACCTTTAGGGCAGCGGCTGTTGAACAACTGGTCATATGGGGAGAACGGGTAGGAGTCCCGGTCATCAAACAAGCAATGGGTGCAGATCCCGCATCGGTTGCCTTTGATACTCTGAAATCGGCAGTAGCCAACGACGCGGATGTCGTACTGATAGATACTGCCGGCCGTTTACACAATAAGGTCGGTTTGATGAACGAATTGACTAAAATCAAAGAAGTCATGAAAAAGGTTGTTCCCGAAGCACCACATGAAATTTTATTGGTACTTGACGGATCCACCGGACAAAATGCCTTTGAACAAGCCAAACAATTTACCTTGGCGACCGAAGTGAATACACTGGCAATCACCAAATTGGACGGTACAGCCAAAGGTGGTGTCGTTATTGGTATTTCCGACCAATTCCAGATTCCTGTTAAATACATCGGACTGGGTGAAGGTATCGATCACCTTCAGGTTTTCAACCGACGTGAATTTGTGGATTCACTTTTCGGAACAAATTTATAAGAATGAGATTTACAAGAACAGTCAGTTTAGTGACCATGGGTTGCTCCAAGAATCTGGTCGATTCGGAACAACTTTTGCGTCAGTTCGAAGCCATCGGTTATAAAATACAGCACGATTCTGCTGAATTACCAAGAGGTGGCGTTGTCATTATCAATACCTGCGGATTTATTGGCGATGCCAAAGAGGAATCCATAGAAACCATACTGGAATATGCCGATGCCCGTAAAAAGGGACTTATTAGCAAACTTTATGTAATGGGCTGTCTTTCTGAACGATACCTAAAAGAACTAAGTGTCGAAATACCAGAAGTAGATCATTTTTATGGCAAATTCAACTGGAAGGAAGTCATTGCCGATCTGGGCGAAACCTATCGCGAAGATTTCAAACTGGAACGACACCTCACTACACCACCACACTACGCCTATCTGAAAATATCGGAAGGTTGCAGCCAAACCTGTTCCTATTGCGCCATACCTATCATTACCGGCAAACACCAATCCAGACCCATGGAGGAAATTCTGGACGAAGTCCGCTTGCTGGTCAGTCAGGGTGTCAAAGAGTTTCAACTCATAGCTCAGGACTTATCTTATTATGGCAAAGACAATTACAAGACAAAAAAACTCGGAGAACTGGTAGAGCAAATATCCCTGATTCCTGGAGTCGAATGGCTTAGGTTGCACTACACATATCCTTACGACTTTCCCTACGATGTATTGCGCGTTATGCGTGAACGTCCAAATGTCTGTTCCTATCTCGACATGGCCCTTCAACATATCAGTGACAACATGCTGTCAAAAATGCGACGCAAAATCACTAAGGTTCAGACTCTTGAATTATTGGATCGCATACGGGAAGAAGTCCCCGGCATTCACTTACGCACCACCTTGATGGTTGGGCACCCGGGTGAAACCGAAGAAGATTTTAAAGAACTTTACGAATTTGCAGCACAAGCAAAATTTGAACGCATGGGCACTTTTACCTATTCCGAGGAAGAGGGCACCTATGCAGCCAAACACTATAAAGATGAAATTCCCATGGAATTGAAACAGGAACGCCTCGATAAACTGATGCTCCTGCAACAATCCATATCAGAAGAAATCAATGTTGCAAAGATTGGCCAAACCCTAAAAGTAATCATCGACCGCGAAGAACAGGATTTTTTTGTAGGTCGAACCGAATTTGATTCACCCGAAGTGGATCCGGAAGTATTTATCACTAAAGATATTAAATTGTTGCCAGGTCAATTCTATAATGTTTTTATTTCATCATCTGGACCTTACGACTTATTTGGAAAAATAGTAGAATAATTTTAAACCTAACGAATCTAGAACCATGTCTTTACACAAGAAATTATTGGTAACTCTTTTATTAGCTTGTAATCTTTCCGTTTTTTCTGAGGAAACAAAACCGGTTAAACTGTACGGATTTGCAAGAAGTGATTTTTTCACAGATACCAGGGATATGTACACTTCCGTACAGGATTTATTTTCTTTTTACCCCATGTACAAAGATTTAAATGCTGATGGCGAAGATTTGAATGCACTTTCTTCCTCCAGCATGATGAGCATAGCTTCCAGATTTGGTCTGGACATCACTGCACCTGCTGGCTTTTGGGGTGCAAAATCTGCTTTCGCAAAAATTGAAACCGACTTTGGTGGATCTCCAAATTATATGTTATTACGTATCCGTCAAGCATATACCCAATTGTTGTGGGATAATTCCAACCTTTTGATCGGACAAACATGGCATCCATTGTTTGTACCGGCAACCATGCCAAATGTTTTGTCACTCAATGCCGGATCGCCCTTTCAACCTTTCAACCGAAGTCCTCAGATACGCTTCAATTACCAGAAAGGTAAACTCAATCTGTCGGCCGCAGCCATCTATCAAATGATGTATACCAATTATGGACCGGAGGGTGCGAGTTCTTCCTATCAGAAAAATGCCATCGCACCTGAATTGTATGTCAGTATTGAATACAAAAAAAATAATTCGCTTGTCGGATTGGGTGCTGACTATAAAAGCATCATGCCAACCCGTTACAAAAAAGATTTGAATGGTATCAGTCATGTAAACCACGATGTACTTAGTACCCCTGCTCTGATGGTTTACGGTGTAACGACCAAAGGAGATTTTACGGCCAAAGCAAAAGTCATCGTCGGACAAAATCTAACTGAACATTGCGTGATCGGTGGTTATGCCATCACACCAAAAGATGAATACATTCCATACAACAGTTTAACATCGTATATACATTTCAATTACGGAAAAGTCCATCAACTAGGTTTAATGCTTGGTTATACCGAAAATTTTGGTCCTTCCAAAAATCTACCTATTGGCAGCAAATTCTACGGTTTTGGTGTAGCCAACATGAATGCCGACAATGAGCGAATGATTAACAATATTTTCAGAATTGTACCAACTTACAGTTACAACTATAAAAACTGGCGTATGGGTGTTGAACTGGAATACACCAATGCCGGTTGGGGAAAACGATCCAATGACAATGGCACTATCATGAAACTGGACAGATCAGACAACTATCGCATTTACGCCATTTTGATGTATAGTTTCTAAACTAAAATATATTTCCGGAAAAGATCCGGGGCAGGAGAGGGGAGTGTTCTAAAAGAGAACGCTCCCCTTTTTAATTTTTAAAAATGTCGGTTTAAAAAAACAATTTTGAGTTTAGACTGTTTATAAATTATAGAAATGGTAAGACCTAAAAAATATGAATCATGGAAGATAAATTAGTCACTGTCGCCATTCATTCTTATGAACGTGCCTTAATTCTAAAAGGTATTCTTGAGTCAGAAGGAATTGAAGTCTACCTTCACAACGTGAATGAAATTCAACCAATGATTTCTGCAGGTGTTCGTGTTCGAATTAAAGAAAGTGATCTTGCCGCCGCTCTAAAAAGAATTGAGGATATCGATTTCGGTGAAAAACCAGAGGAAATAATACCTGAAGAAAAACAAATTCTGGTACCGGTAGACTTCTCCGACTATTCCATCAAAGCGGCCAGATTTGCATTCAGTATGGCAAAAAACATCAATGCCAGTATTGTCTTTTTACATACGTATTACAGCCCGTATTATACTGGTGGAATGCCCATTAGCGATGCAATAGCCTTCGATGAAAACAGTGAAAAAGCACTCAGGTTGCAACATGAAAAGAATAAGGAAAATATGCAAATACTTACAGATCAATTGAATAAAGATATCGCAACTGGTCTTTTACCGGATGTTTCATTCATATGCAAATTCCGCGAAGGTGTGCCCGAAGAGCAGATTTTAGTTTACGCCAAAAAGCACAAGCCATACATCATAATGATGGGTACACGTGGTAAGGATGCCAAAGAAGCCTCACTAATGGGAAGTGTCACAGCTGAAGTGATTGACCGTTCACATGTTCCGGTTTTTGCTTTTCCAGAAAATACACCATTCAACAAATTTGAGCAAATCAAGAATATTGGAATCATTACCAATTTTGATCAACGCGATTTGATCGCTTTTGAATCCTTGATGCAATTGATGGAAAACTATCAATTTAAAGTGTATTTTATACACTTAACATCAGAACCCAATAAATGGGATGAAATTCAAATTGCAGGCATCAAAGAATATTTTTCAAGAATCTACCCAGGCATAGAAAATTCATATTGTGTTATCGATAGTGAAAATATCAAGGACCTGGACGAATACATCACAGACCGAAAAATTGATGTCTTGACTGTCACTGCACAAAAGCGAAATATTTTCGCCAGACTATTTAATCCAAGCATCGCACATAAAATGATTTTCCACAGTGATACGCCATTATTAGTTTTAAGAGGATAAATTCGCAACTAAATATAGCGGCTGAGAATTAAATATTCCTGGTATTAGTTCGAAAACGTTTCAAATACGCGATTCTCAGAGGCTTGGACTTATTCTGTAAAATGGTCGGATTTTAAAGGTTCGGCCATTTTTGGCTTAATCACCAAGTTTGGCTCCTGAGTGTTATAATTAATATTATGTTGAATAGGAAATGCAGACATAGAAGATACTATTGATGAAGTCATCTCCTGCTCCTAAAAATCAAAAATCACACTCTGCTTCAGAAAACACTGTCTCCTTTAAAAAACAGGATTTCACCTCCAACTTCAAAGTACAAAAAAAGCTGATCAAAAATTTTGATCAGCTTTTTTAAAAATTATTTGTCCTACTTAAAATATCTGCAACTTACAAATTCTTGAGTAATTCTTCCATTGCTTTAAATTCGGTATCCATATCCAGATTGTAATAAATACCTCTTAGGGCAATTACATAATCGCGTTCGGTTGGACTCAAAGCGTGTGCTTTTTCAAAGTATGGTCTGGCCTTTTCAAAAAGAACTTTCAACTTTAATTTTTCAGCTCTGTATAATTTCTCATTGCGAATGCTGTTTACACGACTCAGTTCTTCAACTGCGTAATTGTAATCCAGTCGACCAATGTTTCCAAGAGCTTCTGCAAAGTTTGGATCAAACTCAACTGACTTCATGAAACAAGCTCTTGCTTCTTCAATTTTTTTGTCGTTTTCCTGAATACGTCCTTTCACATTCCATAAGATGGCACTGGTTGGTTCCTGGGCAATTGCCTGGTCAATCCAGCGCAAAGCTTCAACCATCTTGTTTTCGTTGATGTAGAAATTGACCATGTTGCGAACATAGAAAGGTTCTTCTGGAAATTTCACAGCACCTAACTGATACATACGAATAAGATTAGCCGTATCCTTCAAAGCCATATAGTCGTCACACAAACGAGCATACACCCATTTTGGATCAATTACATCCTTGATTTGCTCGTAATAGACCACCGATTTAGCAGGATCCTGACACTGAGTAGCAGATAAACCACAGTAGTAAGTAATCAACGGAAGCAGGGTATCTTTTTCCAACCCCTCCCCTTTCATGATTGGTAAATCCTTATAGGACAGATACGTAGAGAACATTGTCAATGCTGTCTTGTAATCTTTTTGTTCGTAAAAATAAGAACCGGCATCTGTGAAGCCACGTTGGAATTCCTTCACTTTATCAACGATTCTTTTACGGTACTTCGGTTTTACTTTTCCTTTTTCATTCGGAAGTTGATCCAAGGAATCAGCTTTCAGATAAGAATCAAAAGCCGTTTTCAAGGACTGTGCCATCATAGGTTGATCCGCATTTTTCGAAGTCCAGAGTTTTTTCTGTTGCTCGTTGTAAATAGCAGCAAACACATCACCGGCTGTAAACCAAGTTCCAGCTTCATTACTGGTAGTAGAATCCTTCATTGCTAAAAGAATTGCTTCTTTCGCTGCATTGGTATCCGGATTTTCTGAAAGGATTTTAGCTTTGGCCTTTGACACATTTTTCTTTTGTGCACCAGCATTTCCCACTATCATGAGAACTGCACAAAGCAAGAAAAGGATTTTTTTCATTTGTTTTTCTTTTAATGGAGTGTACTTCTTCAATTATTGAATATTATCATCTGGGATTTCAGTCTCCGATTGAGAAACTGTTGAAAGATCATCCGTATTTAATTCGGTATCTATATCAAGTCCAATTGAATCAATGATTTCTTCCTCTTCCGGTTCAGACAACACTTTACAAACGGATGCAATCTCATCGTGGCGTTTTTCCAGATTGATCAGACGAACGCCTTGAGTGGCGCGACCCATGATTCGGAAATCAGAAACCTTAACGCGAATGGTGATTCCGGATTTATTGATGATCATCAAGTCATTCTCATCGGTAACACTCTTGATGGAAACCAGTTTACCAGTCTTTTCGGTAATATTCATGGTCTTAACACCCTTGCCACCTCTGTTTGTTATGCGATAATCATCTATGAATGAGCGTTTTCCAAATCCTTGTTCAGAAATAACCATGATTGTTTCATCTTCCGGATTCTTGATACAAATCATACCAATAACTTCATCCTGAGCATCTTCATCAAGAGTCATACCACGAACACCGGTTGCTGTTCGACCCATCACACGAACGGCGCTTTCCGGGAAACGGATGGCGCGACCATTGCGGTTGGCCAAAAGTACCTCGTTACGACCGTTGGTCATACGTACAGAGATGACCTGATCGTCTTCACGAATAGTGATGGCAATGACACCATTCTGTCTTGGTCTGGAATACGCTTCCAGTAAAGTTTTCTTGACAACACCTTTCTTGGTACAGAATATCAAATAATGTGAGTTGATGAAAGCTTCATCTTTCTGCAGATTCTTAACGCGGATAAAGGCATTTACCTTATCATCTGCATCGATGTTGAGCAGGTTCTGGATGGCACGACCTTTGGAAGTCTTTGTTCCTTCCGGAATTTCATACACATTCAACCAAAAACATTTTCCCTTTTGAGTGAAGAACATCATGGTATTGTGCATGGATGCCGGGTAGATGTATTCTACAAAGTCAGCATCACGGGTTTCTGAACCTTTGGATCCTACGCCACCTCTGTTCTGTGAGCGGAATTCGCTCAACGGTGTACGTTTGATGTATCCAAGGTGAGATATGGTGATGATCATTTCATCATCTGCATAGAAATCTTCCGGATTGAATTCTTCTGAAGAGTAAATGATTTCAGAACGACGTTTATCACCGTATTTCTCCTTCACTTCCAGAAGTTCTTGTTTGATAATATCCATTCTCAATTCATGACTAGCCAATACTTGTTGAAACCAATCGATCTTCTGCATCAAAGCTTGAAATTCATTGTGCAATTTATCCATTTCTAGTCCGGTCAATTGACGCAGACGCATTTCAACAATGGCACGTGACTGAATTTCACTCAGATTGAATTCTGACATCATTTTATCGCGTGCTTCATCCGGAGATTGAGATCCACGGATAATGGCAATGATACGGTCAATGTTGTCACAAGCGATAATCAAACCCTCCAGAATGTGAGCGCGTTTTAAAGCTTCATTCAGTTCATATTGAGTTCTTCTGGTCACAACTTCATGGCGATGTTCCACAAAATGATGAACCAAATCTTTCAGATTCAACATTTTTGGACGACCGTGCACCAAAGCAATATTATTAACACTGAAAGAAGACTGCAAAGAAGTCATCTTGTAAAGCTTATTCAGCAATACATTGGAGTTGGCATCTTTCTTCACTTCAACAACGATACGCATACCGTCACGGTCGGATTCGTCGTTGATGTGATAGATACCTTCTATTTTTTGTTCCTTGACCAAATCAGCAATCGCTGTAATCAGCTCTGCTTTGTTGACCATATATGGGATTTCGGTTATGATGATCTTTTCACGGTTGCCATCGTTTTCGATGTTGGCTTTGGCACGCATGATAATACGTCCTCTACCCGTTTCAAATGCATCTTTTACACCTGCATATCCGTATATAAAACCTCCTGTTGGAAAGTCAGGAGCAATAATGAATTTCATTAATTCGGGAATGGTGATATCTGGGTTTGCAATATATGCAATCATACCATCCACAACCTCTGATAAATTATGTGGAGCCATATTGGTAGCCATACCTACAGCAATACCAGAAGCACCATTCACCAGCAAATTTGGGATACGGGTCGGTAAAACAGTCGGTTCTTTGAGGGTATCGTCAAAATTCAGCTGCATATCAACTGTATCTTTATCAATATCCATCAGCATTTCTTCAGCAATCTTACCTAGACGACACTCTGTGTAACGCATAGCTGCAGGAGAGTCACCGTCGACAGATCCAAAGTTTCCCTGACCATCAACCATCGGATAACGCATGGACCATTCCTGAGCCAGGCGGACCATGGCAAAATAAACAGATGAATCACCATGTGGGTGATACTTACCGAGTACATCACCGACAATTCTGGCAGACTTCTTAAACGGTTTGTCTGAATTGTTTCCTAATTCATTCATACCAAATAATACACGGCGGTGAACTGGTTTCAATCCATCTCGCACGTCAGGCAAAGCCCTTGAAACTATAACTGACATCGAATAATCAATGTAAGAAGACTTCATTTCTTCTTCAATGTTTATTCGAATAATACGGTCTTGGTCAATCATTTAATATAACTTTTAATAATATAGTCTATTTACTTCAAAAAGTATGCTAATGTACAGCTTTTCCCTGATTTTGCAAGGGATTTTTCAAATAAATTTACTGTTTCAGGCATCGAAAAACCCATAAATACTGACATTTTGTCTTCTGGCAAAGTATTTGTAGTAACTCATTTGAAATCTAACAGATATTACTTAAATTTGACTCGGTTTTCAATGGTTTCTCATTAGAGAATAGAGTTTTATAAAAAAGATTATGGATACAGCAAAATTTTCGCAAGGAATGCGCGATGTAATCGGCTTCAGCCGTGAGGAGGCGCAACGACTTGGTAACGAGTCTATAGCTCCTGAGCATCTGCTTCTGGGCATTCTCCGCGAACGAGATAGTAAAGCTCTGATGTATTTATCAAAGCTAAACATTGACACACTGCGTGTTAAACGTTCAATAGAATCCAGAATAATCAAACCCGAAGCTCCCAACAAAAATATGGACATTCAGCTGGATAAGTCTGCTGAACGCGTTCTGAAAATGGTCATGCTCGAAGCACGATCGTTGGAATCACGCGGTTTTTTGTCGGATGTGATTGATACAGAGCATCTTCTATTAGCCATATTAAAGGAAAACGACAATCTGGCTGCTCAGATTCTGAGTGATGAAGGCCTTGAATGGGTAAAATTACAGGACGTCATAGTAGGGTCCCCTACTCCATTTGCCGGCCCGGGTTTTACAGAATTCAATGAAGATGAAGACGATGACCTCAAAGATGATTCTTCATCAAAGTCTCCTTCCACCAAACAAACACAGACCAAACAAGAGGGTGGTACAGACACCCCTGCTCTGGATAATTTTGGCAACGATATGACAAAAGCCGCTGCAGAAGGCCGTTTGGATCCTGTTGTTGGTCGTGAGAATGAAATTTTGAGATTGTCACAAATCCTGAGCAGACGAAAGAAAAACAATCCGGTACTCATTGGTGAACCAGGTGTTGGAAAATCAGCCATTGTGGAAGGTCTGGCCTTACGCATTGTCCAAAGAAAAGTATCCCGTGTCTTATTTGAAAAGCGGGTTATTTCACTGGATCTGGCTTCAATGGTGGCAGGTACCAAATATCGCGGACAATTTGAGGAACGTATGAAAGCGATCCTGAACGAACTTCAGAAAAATCCGAACATCATCCTATTCATTGACGAAATCCATACCATTGTTGGTGCAGGAAATGCAACCGGCTCCATGGATGCTGCCAATATGCTCAAACCGGCCCTATCCCGCGGAGAAATCCAGTGCATTGGAGCTACAACACTCGATGAATACAGGAAGAGCATTGAAAAAGACGGTGCTTTGGAACGTCGGTTCCAGAAAATTATCGTTGAACCGACCTCACCGGAAGAAACGCTGCAGATCCTGCGAAACATCAAGGACAGATACGAAGAACATCACCACGTCCTTTATACCGATGAAGCTCTTGAAGCTTGCGTAAAACTGACACAAAGATACATTTCCGACCGGAACTTCCCGGACAAGGCCATAGACGCCATGGACGAAGCCGGTTCAAGGGTTCACTTAGGCAACATTGTGGTACCGGAAGGCATCGAATTGCTTGAAAAGCAAATAGATGAAAGCAATCGAATGAAAATTGAAGCCGTTCAGTCCCAAAATTTTGAATTGGCAGCCAGCTATCGAGACAAAGGTAAAACTCAAAGCGAAGAATTGGCCAAAATGAAAGCTGAATGGGAAGCCACTTCAGACATCAAGCGACAACCAGTCGATGCAGAGAAAATTGCAGAAGTTGTTGCAGTGATGACAGGCGTTCCACTTCAGCGAATAGCTCAGGCAGAGAGTGATAAACTCTTGAAAATGAGACAGGAAATAAAGAAGAAAATCATTGGTCAGGATAAAGCTGTTGATGCTGTTGTCAAGGCCATCCAACGTAATCGTGTGGGATTGAAAGATCCAAACCGCCCCATCGGCGCTTTCCTTTTTGTGGGTCCTACCGGAGTCGGTAAAACCCATCTGGCCAAACTACTTTCTGAAGCCATGTTTGACAGCAAGGACGCTCTGTTACGTATAGACATGAGTGAATTTATGGAAAAATTCACCGTATCCAGACTTGTCGGAGCACCTCCGGGATATGTCGGTTACGAAGAAGGTGGTCAACTCACGGAGAAAGTCCGTCGTAAACCTTACGCTGTCATCTTGTTGGACGAAATCGAGAAAGCACATCCGGATGTCTTCAACCTGCTTTTGCAAGTGATGGATGAAGGCCGTCTGACAGACAGCCTGGGACGCATGATCGACTTTAAGAACACTGTCCTGATTATGACATCGAATGTTGGAACACGTCAATTAAAGGAATTCGGTAAAGGCATCGGTTTTAGTCAACCGGATAATGACCTGAACAGCAATTACTCGAAAAGTGTCATTCAAAAAGCTTTGTCCAAAACGTTCGCTCCTGAATTTATCAACCGTATAGATGATACCATCCAGTTCGAACAGCTATCCAGAGAATCAATCATTCAGATCATAGATCTTGAACTTATTTCATTCAATCAACGGGTAGAGACGTTGGGCTATTTGCTGACCATCACTGATGAAGCGAAACACTTCATCGCTTCCGAAGGATACGATGTTCAGTTTGGTGCAAGACCACTGAAACGGGCCATCCAGAAATACCTGGAAGACGAACTGGCAGAATTGATTCTAAGTGGAACCCTCAAACAGGGTGACCGCATCACCATCTCTTTTGACGCAGAAAATAAGAAAATACTACGTGCAGTCAATGACCAGCCAGCTTGATAATGTCAAGTTTGTCATGTCAATTGAAAAATATGGAAAAAATGTCAGAGTTTAAGCTCTGGCATTTTTTTTGTCCCTATATACACGCAGTCTTTAAGACATAAATTCTTTTACTTTATTAAAATTATCATATTATGCAAAAAGGTAACATCGGGGTAACAACAGACAACATTTTCCCCGTCATCAAGAAGTTTTTATACAGTGACCACGAAATTTTTCTGCGTGAGGTAGTATCCAATGCTGTTGATGCCACTCAAAAGCTAAAAACATTTGCATCCGTCGGAGAATTCAAGGGCGAACTGGGTGAAATGTCGGTACGCATTTCCATCAATCCGGAAGAAAAGACACTGACCATTTCCGATCGTGGTATTGGTATGACAGCTGAAGAAATTGAGAAATACATCAATCAGATCGCTTTCTCTGGAGCTGAAGAATTCCTGGAAAAATACAAGGACGACGCCAATGCCATCATCGGTCATTTCGGACTTGGTTTTTATTCCACATTTATGGTATCCAAACAAGTGGACATCATCACAAAATCCTTTAAAGAAGGTGCTGAAGCTGTAAAATGGAGTTGTGACGGTTCGCCCGAATACACCATTGATACTATTGAAAAAGAAGATCGCGGTACCGATATTGTTCTCCACATTGACGAAGATAATTTATCGTTCCTGGAAGAAGCCAAAATAAGTGGTTTATTAAGTAAGTACTGCAAATTCCTTCCTGTTCCAATTGTTTTCGGCAAGAAAAAGGAATGGAAAGAAGAAAAATACGTAGAAACAGAAGAAGACAATCAAATCAACGATCCAGCACCTGCCTGGACCAAAAAACCGGTGGATCTCACGGAAGAGGATTATCTGAAATTCTACAAGGATTTGTACCCCATGTCTGAAGATCCTTTGTTTCACATCCATCTGAATGTAGATTACCCCTTCAATCTAACGGGAATACTTTATTTCCCAAAATTGAAAAACAGCGTTGAGATTCAGAAAAACAAAATCCAATTGTATTGCAACCAGGTTTATGTGACCGATTCCGTTGAAGGCATCGTTCCTGAATTCCTGACCCTTCTTCATGGTGTGATCGACTCTCCCGACATTCCTTTGAACGTATCGCGCTCCTATTTGCAAAGCGATTCCAATGTAAAGAAAATTTCCTCACACATCACGAAGAAAGTAGCTGACCGTTTAATGGAGATTTTCAAGAATGACCGCAAGCAATTCGAGGAAAAATGGAACGACCTGAAGGTTTTCATTGAATACGGTATCCTGACCGAAGAAAAATTCTGGGAAAAAGCAGAGAAATTCTGTCTGGTGCAGAATGTGGAAGGACAAAAGTTCACCCTGGAGGAATACAAGACGTTGATTACTGAAAATCAAACAGATAAAGATGGTCAGCTGATTTGCCTGTATGCATCGGATAGCGATGCCCAGCACCCATATATCGATGCTGCCAAAGCAAAAGGGTACGATGTATTGTTAATGGATGGTCAACTGGATGTCCATTTTGTTGGGAAGCTTGAACAGAAATTTGAAAAGAGCCGATTTGTCAGAGTTGACAGTGATGTAGTTGACAATTTGATCGTCAAGAAAGAAAAAGAAGCCCTGACATTGCCCGAGGAACAACAGGAAATCCTGAATAAACTTTTCACTGCGCAGCTGCCAGTCATTGAAAAAACAGAATTCAAGGTTCAACTCGAGAATCTGGGAGAAAAGGCTTTACCAGTTATTGTCACTTTGAACGAATTCATGCGTCGTATGCAAGAAATGGCCGCGATGAATCCAGGGATGAATTTCTACGGTGAAATGCCAACCAGCTATTCAATGGTGGTAAATGCAGATCATCCATTGGTGAAAAGATTTCTGGATGCGGATGCTGCAGAGAATCAGGATGCCAAAGCCAAACAGCTCATTGACCTTGCATTGCTGTCAAATGGCCTGTTAAAGGGAGAAGCTCTGACAAATTTTGTTAAAAGAAGCGTTGATCTGATCGATTAATTTATTTAACAATCAGAAGTTTCAATTTTCTGATTAATTTTGAAGTAAATCAATTTTTTGCTTGAACCAAAAGGTCTTGCAAATGGTTTTCACAAGTATATAGAGGTGTTTCGGTATTCAAAAGGTTGAATGTAATTCTACCTCTGCCGAAACACCTTCTTTAAATTTACGCCGGATGAAACGTCTTACAAGTTTATTGCTCCTTATTTGTCTTTTCATTCAGGTAATGAATGCACAACAAGTGGGTTTGGTACTGAGTGGTGGAGGTGCTAAAGGAGTTGCACATATCGGTGTCATACAGGCATTGGAAGAAAACGGAATCCCTATTGACTATATTACCGGCACCTCCATTGGAGCCATAGTCGGTGGGTTATACGCAATGGGTTATTCACCATCAGACATGCTCACCCTGATCAAATCCAGAGAATTTTACAACTGGATGAACGGGACCATTGAAAATCAATACATTGACTTTTTTCGCAAGCGGGATCCCAAGCCGGATTTTCTGACAGCCTCCATCTCACTGAAGGATACGACTTTCAACAGTGCCAAGATGCTTCCAACCAGCTTAATGAATCCCATCCAGATGAACTTTGCGTTCCTGCAACTTTGTTCGCAAGCCACTGCTCAGTGCGGAGGTAATTTTAACAATCTGTTTGTACCGTTTCGTAGTGTTGCTGCCGATATCAACAACCGGAAATCATACATTTTTAAGGATGGTGATCTGGGTGATGCCATTCGCGCTTCCATGACCTTTCCTTTTGTCTTTAAAGCCATCAAAGTCAATGGGAAATTACTTTACGATGGAGGTATATACAACAACTATCCGGTGGATGTAATGACTTCAGACTTTAATCCGGACTGTATTCTTGGTAGCGTCGTAGTCGAAAAAGAAAAGAAGATTGAGGATTACGATGTTGTCGCTCAAATGCAGAACATGATCATGCACCCGAGTAACTATACCATTCCAAATGAAAAGGGAATTCAGCTTGAGTTTCACCTGGAGGAAACCTCCTTGTTGGCCTTTAATCAAGCCGACTCTGTTTACAAGGTCGGATACGATGGCGCCATGGCTAAAATGGACTCCATCAAACACTTGGTCAAAAGGCGGTCAGACCCCTTTTCCGTTAATCTGAGGCGTTATATGTTTCGCAGCAATACACCCTTGCTTCGCTTCAGGGATATTGAAATTCATGGGGCAACAGCCATTGAAAAAGAGTATATCCACAAGGTCCTCAAACAGGATGGCAAAACCTATTTCTCGTTGGAAGATTTTAAAGTCGGCTATTTTAATCTGCTGCTCGATTCAAAAATTAAAGAAATCATCCCCCACGCTACCTACAATGCTTTGGATGAATCCTACAAATTGATTTTGGACGTTGACATTCAAGACGATATTCAACTTTCCATTGGAGCCAACCTATCCTCATCTTCGGCCAATCAACTATATTTAGGTATTGATTACCAACTTCTTAACCAGTTTTCACAGAATTATTTCGCAGATGCCTATATGGGTAAAATATTGAATGCACTCAATTTTGGCATGAAATATTATTTTACAGATGAAACCTCCAAATACCTGTCAGTGAACCTTTCGACCATGAACTATAACTTTTTTCAGGGTGAAAAACTTTTTTACCAGGACGACAGACCTGCATTTATCAAACAACATGAAACATTCCTAAAAGCCAGAATTGGTTCACCCTATGAGAACATCGGTAAATTTGAGGTTGGAGTTGCAGCCGGGTTCCTGATCGATTCATACATGAAAACCAAAATGGAGACTTTCGATTCCAAGAGTTTTGACCGAAGCATTTACTATTTATGGACTCCATCTGCACGTTTTGAACAGAACAACCTGAATAACAAGCAATTCGCAACTGCTGGTTTCAAGCGCTTTCTGATGGGCCAATTCGTCCAGGGACTTGAAAGTTATCGATATCCGGATTCGATCGGAAACTTGTCCAAATCCAATAAGAATCTCACATATGCTCAGTTATCCGGAGGTTTTGAAAGCTATAAAACAAAAAATGAGAAGTTTATTCTGGGTTTCAAAGGTGAATTTGTCTACAACAACAAGCGCAATCTGGACAATTATACTTCCAGTATTGTACAAGCTCCGGCATTCAATCCCACACCACACAGCATGTCTACCTTCAATGAAGCCTATCGTTCGAATCAATTTCTGGCTTTAGGGGTATTGCCTATCTGGAACCTGAAACCAAACCTCTATTTGCGCAATGAGATTTATGGGTTTTTCCCTTTGTCCACTTTGAAAAGAGGGCCGAATCAGGAAGCTCAGGTGAACCACTCCATAAAGAACATTCAATATATTGCCGAATCTGCAATGGTTTATAGTCTGCCTTTCACTTCAATCAGTCTTTTCATAAACAACTACAGTTATCCAAATGGCAACTGGAATTTCGGGATCAATATTGGCTTCCTGTTGTTTAATAAGCGATTGATTGAATAGTGCGAATGCAGATCGAGCCACGGTCTCTTCAAAAAAAAAGCACACAAAAAAGAGAGACGATATCCGTTATTGATATCGTCTCTCTTTGTGACCGCGATAGGATTCAAACCTATAACCTTCTGATCCGTAGTCAGATGCTCTATTCAGTTGAGCTACGCAGCCTTATCTCTTTTGCGAGTGCAAATATAGGTTGTTTTCACGGAACGACCAACTCTTTTATCATTTATTTCTAAAAAAAATAGCATTAAATGGTCTGCCCATGCGGAAAGCGCTCTATCTGACAGACTTATACAGATGCATAAAATGACATTATTTCTACAAATTTCTTTTTAAAAGGGAACGCTGTTGTCAGAACCACCACTATATGGAAAATTGGACGGTACATTATCCGCAAACTGCGACTCCCTGTTTATTCTGGAACTGATAATGGGCGTCATTCCCATACCTGAATCGTTGTCTTCATCGGGATTGCAGAATTTCGCAAACTGACCTTTAAATCGGAGTCGAACGTCACCCACCGATCCATTTCTGTGTTTTGCAATGATGAGTTCGGCCATACCGACCAAACTGTTTCCATCTGCATCTTCCAGTATCTTATAATATTCAGGACGGTGGATAAAACAAACCATATCCGCATCCTGCTCAATGGCTCCGGATTCACGCAAATCCGCTAGCTGAGGACGCTTGGAGTCCGGCCCGTTGCCTGTACGGTTTTCAACACCACGATTCAACTGAGAAAGGGCTATGATGGGAATGTTCAATTCCTTGGCCAAACCTTTCAACGATCTGGAAATGGTACTTACTTCTTGTTCACGACTACCGAAAGCAGCGCCACTGGCGTTCATCAGCTGCAAATAGTCAATGATGATGATCTCTACATGCTCTTCACGCACCAGACGTCTGGCTTTGGTACGGAACTCAAAAATGGACAAACTGGGTGTATCATCTATAAAGATGGGTGCATCGTACAGATCCTTAATTTTTTGATCCAGCTGAATCCATTCATGCTCAGCCAATTGACCATTTTTTATTTTTTCACCCTCGATCTCACATACGTTCACGATCAAACGATTGACCAGCTGAACGTTTGACATTTCCAAAGAGAATACCGCCACATGATGTTTAAAATCGACGGCAATATTCTTGGCCATGGACAGGACAAAGGCCGTCTTACCCATGGCAGGACGAGCAGCAATGATCACCAAATCCGATTTTTGCCAACCTGAAGTTAATTTGTCAAGACCGGCAAAACCGGTAGGCAAACCACTCAGACCATCCTTCCTTTTAGATGCAATATTCAGCAATTCAATGGCTTCCTTGATGACGGGATTAATCTGAGTCACATCCTTTTTCATGTTTCTCTGAGATATCTCGAAAAGGCTTGCCTCCGCTTCCTGCATCAGGTCATCGATATCCAGGGTTTCGTCAAAAGCTTTTCCCTGAATCTGGGATGTAAAATGTATCAGCTGTCTGGCCAGATATTTTTGAGCCACAATTCGGGCATGATATTCCAAATGGGCAGTGGAAGCGACTTTACCGGTCAACTGAGCCAGGAAATAGGCACCACCGGCATCTTCCAGGTCTCCCTGTTTTTTAAGTTGCTCCTGAACGGTTAGCATATCCACTGGCTTCTGCATGATGGCCAGGTTCTGAATCGCTGTATAAATCAGTTCGTGAGAATGTTCGTAAAAACTCTGAGGTGTCAGAATATCACTCACAATGGAATAGGCATCCTTCTCAAGCATGAGTGCCCCAAGCACCGCCTCTTCCAATTCCTTGGCTTCAGGTGGGCGTTTGCCAACTTCTGATAAACTCATAGGTGACTGTTTTCCACGGGTATTGCGATAGTTTTTCCGATCTTCCATATACACTTGTTTCTTTGAGCTCAAAGGTAAAAAAGAAAAACTAATAAATGGAGAAAAACCTATCAACATTGAATTGTTCACAACTTGTCCTTTCACTCTATTATACGTATCTTTGTGCATCTTTTTAGAAAGATGGCTTATACACTTATATAGAGGATATGATCTGTTTTCCGAATGCAAAAATCAATCTGGGATTGCGAATCGTAGAGAAACGTTCCGACGGGTACCACAACCTGGAAACGGTATTTTATCCGATCGGTCTGAAAGATGCCCTTGAATTTGTCCCCAACACTCATCACACCGATTTTTCGCTGAATGTCAGCGGCCTGGATTGCATGGATCCAACCGAAGACCCTGAAAAAAACCTTATTACCAAGGCTTTTCGGCTGCTTCAAAGCGAAAACAAGCTACAGTCTGTCGATTGTCATTTATTCAAGGCTATACCTACCGGTGCGGGTCTTGGTGGGGGATCATCCGATGCAGCATTTACTTTGAAAATGATTAATGAAATGAACAATTTGGGGCTTTCTGATAATGAATTGGAAGCAAAATCGGCACTTTTAGGGGCAGATTGTTCGTTTTTTATAAAAAATAAGCCTATTTTTGCAACAGGTATCGGAACCGTTTTTGATACTATATCATTGAGTTTGAAAGGGTATTATTTGATATTGGTTAAACCGGACATACACGTTTCTTCAGCTGAAGCGTACTCCTTGGTTCGCCCGGCCCGACCGGAAACACCGTTAAAAGACGTTCTGAGTAATCCTGTCACTACCTGGAAAAATACTGTTGTCAATGATTTTGAGATATCCGTGTTTGAACGATACCCCAGGATCAAAACAATCAAGGAGCAAATGTACCTCAATGGAGCTGTATATGCTTCCATGTCAGGAAGTGGCTCTTCCGTATACGGGCTCTTTAGAGAGCCTTTAAATTTACGTCAATCCTTTAAGGATTGTTTTTATTGGAGTGAAGTGCTTGAATATTAAACACATTCGCTTAATTTATAACATATTTTTGAACTAAATTTAATAAAAATGGCTAAAGTTAAAGGAGCAATAGAAGTAGACATAGAACGCTGTAAAGGTTGTGAAGTCTGCGTAAGTGTTTGCCCCACAGGTGTCCTGGCGATTTCAAAGTCGTCTAACACAAAAGGCTACCCCTATTCGTATATGCTCAATCCGGATGCCTGCATCGGTTGCGCAAGTTGTGGTTATGTTTGTCCGGATGGATGTATCCGGGTATTTAAGATAAAAATTTAAGACATGGAAGAAGTATCATTGTTAAAAGGCAACGAAGCGATTGCACATGCAGCCATCCGTTGCGGCTGTGATGGCTATTTCGGATATCCCATTACACCTCAGTCCGAAATCATGGAGACCCTGATGGATTTGAAACCTTGGGAATCTACCGGTATGGTCGTTTTGCAAGCTGAAAGTGAAGTAGCATCTATAAATATGGTTTTCGGTGGTGCAGCCACTGGTAAAAAGGTCATGACTTCATCCTCCAGTCCGGGTGTCAGTCTGATGCAGGAAGGTATTTCCTTTGCTTGCGGTGCTGACCTTCCCTGTTTGACTGTGAACGTCATGCGCGGTGGACCTGGTCTTGGAACCATTCAACCCAGTCAGGCTGATTATTTCCAATCCGTTAAGGGTGGTGGTCACGGTGACTATAAATTGATCGTTCTTGCTCCAAATTCTGTGCAGGAAATGGCTGATTTTGTAGATCTTGGATTCACGCTTTCCTTTAAATACCGGGTACCAGCGATGATCTTATCCGATGGAGTGATTGGTCAAATGATGGAAAAAGTCGTTTTACCACCTTTCAAACCCAGATTCACTGCAAAAGAGATCGCAGAACAGACTCCCTGGGCTGCATTTGGTAAGCCGGCAAGTCGTTCACACAACATCATCACATCACTGGAAATGGATCCGGCGAAAATGGAAATGAAAAACATTGAACGCCAGGAACGTCTTCGAATTGTGGAGGCTACCGAAGTTCGTTACGATGAATATAAGTGTGAAGATGCTGATTATCTGATTATTGCTTTTGGTTCTGCTGCACGTATCAGCCAAAAAGCAGTGGAATTATTGCGTGAAGAAGGCATTAAGGTTGGCCTGTTACGCCCCATCACACTTTGGCCTTTCCCTACCAAAGTCATTGCCAAATACGCTGAAAATGTCAAATCAATGCTTACCGTTGAACTAAACGCCGGCCAAATGATTGAAGACGTCAGATTGTCGGTGAACGGTAAAGTTCCAGTATTTCATTATGGTCGTATGGGCGGTATCGTTCCAAATCCGGAAGAAATTGTGGACGCTTTGAAAAAGCAAATATAAAAAATAGTAAAACTGTAAGATATGTCTAATCCAATAATAGATCCCCAAAATCTGGTGTATCAAAAGTCGAGTCTGGTACTCGATAATACCATGCATTATTGCCCGGGTTGCAGTCACTCAACAGTACACCGTATTGTTGCTGAAGTGATCGAAGAAATGAACATGCAGGAAAAAACCATTGGTGTTGCTCCTGTAGGTTGTGCCGTATTTATATACAATTACATTGACGTTGATTTTTCGGAATCGGCCCATGGTCGTGCTCCCGCTTTGGCGACAGCCATCAAGCGTCTCAATCCGGATCACCTGGTCTTTACGTATCAGGGCGATGGTGACCTGGCTGCCATAGGTACCGGTGAAACGATTCATGCCTGCAACCGTGGTGAAAATATCGCCATCATCTTCATCAACAACGGCATCTATGGTATGACCGGCGGTCAGATGGCTCCAACGACCCTTGTTGGCATGAAAAGCTCAACCTGTCCAAACGGACGTGATGTTGAGCTGAATGGTTACCCATTGAATATTACCCCATTGCTTGCCCAGTTGGAAGGCACTTGCTATGTTACCCGTCAAAGCGTACATACAGCCAACAATGTCAAGAAAACGAAGAAAGCCATCCGGAAAGCTTTTGAAAATTCCATGGCAAACAAAGGGACGAGCGTTGTTGAAGTACTATCCACTTGTAACTCCGGATGGAAAATGACTCCTGTTCAAGCCAACACATGGATGGAGGAAAATATGTTTCCAGCTTACCCACTCGGAGATCTGAAAGATAAATAATCAAAGATATGAAGGAAGAAATAATCATAGCCGGTTTTGGTGGACAAGGTGTCTTGTCAATGGGTAAAATCCTTGCTTATGCAGGGTTGATGCACGACAAGGAAGTATCCTGGATGCCAGCTTATGGACCGGAACAACGCGGAGGTACTGCCAATGTGACCGTTATCATCAGCGACGAAATGATCAGCTCACCTGTACTGAACAGGTTTGATACAGCTATCATCCTGAACCAACAATCCATGAACAAGTTTGAAAGCACTGTAAAACCTGGTGGTATATTGATTTACGACCCACATGGCATTAATAAGGCTCCAACACGTACCGACATCCGTATTTATACTGTTCGTGCCATGGATGCTGCTACTGAAATGGATAATTCCAAGGCTTTCAACATGGTTGTTTTGGGTGCATACCTGAAAGTGAAACCCATCGTTGACATGGCTGGAGTTATCAAAGGTTTGAAAAAATCCCTGCCAGCCAGACATCATCACATGATTCCGATGAATGAGAAGGCGTTGCAAAAGGGAATGGATATTGTTGAAAAAGTAGTTTAGACCTTTTTACACTACTTTTTACTAACATTCAGAGGCGTTTAAGCGGTTTTTTCCGTTTAGACGCTTTTTTTTGGGACTAAGTCGTTTGGAAAAACTTATATTATTCTTACTTTTGCATCGTTTTGGTGATGCATCGAAATTCATTCGTTGCATAAAAGGGAATCCGGTCAGAATCCGGAACAGTACCCGCTGCTGTAAAGCTCAAACAAACAACTTGTTACCACTAGCCACTGTTCATAGAATGGGAAGGCCATACAAGGAGAGCCAAGTCAGAAAACCTGCCTGAACCTATATTTTGAATGCTTTCGGGAGATAAAGCAAAAATGTATGATATTCAATCCTTTTCCACAACCGGATTTGATTTGAAGTCGTGCCTTTGAGGTAGACACTCCCGATTTTTTAAACCTATACGTTTAATTTATAAAATGTTATGAAAAAAAATCGTTTATTTTTAGGGAGTGTGTTGATGGCTCTAACCTGCGTTTCTTTTACAAGTTGTGAATCAGAAAATGAAGTGAAAGATCAGGTCATTACGTTCGAGGATGTCAATCTTGGTGAAACAGGCTATTGGAATGGCAATGACCTGAGTGGAGTGAAAAGCGTAAGTGAATCGACCTGGGGAAGTGTCACAGAATATACCGGAGGCTTTAAATCCGGAGATATCAATTGCCAAAATGTTTACAATGAGACTTATGGCTCTTGGAATGGTATGGCTTGCTCCTCTAAGACGAATATGGATAGCATCGGCTATGGCAACCAATACAGCGTCTATGCAACAACAGGGGCAGAACAATCCAAAAATTTTGCGGTGCTTTGTCCTTTTGACCTTTCATCGTGTAGTTTTTCGGGAGAAGTTGAGATCAAAAGCTTGATGATCAACAATGCAACCTATGCCTATTGGGCCCTTAAAGAAGGTAAAGATGGATATGGTTCAGTCAAAAAATTCGCTGCAGGTGATTATTTTTACATCACAATAACCGGATATGATTCCGATAGTCTGCAAACGAACAGTCTGGACTTTTATCTGGCAGACTTCAGAGACGGCAAAACCTTTATTTGCAAAGACTGGACTAAAGTGGATCTGACATCCCTGGGCAATGTTAAAACATTGACATTTAAGCTGACTTCTACCGATACAGGGGAATGGGGTATGAATACTCCGGCTTATGCCTGCATGGACAATATCATTTACTCACAACCGGAAAATATAAAATAAGCTATCTGCCGACAGCTTTATTAGAAAAGGGTGTTACTCACATATGTGGAGTTGACATCCTTTTTTTTATGTTGCCGCAGTAGGGATTTTTCCGTACTTTTGGGCCTTAAAATAAGGGCTATTCTGACAGTTCTTGTCAAAATAAGTCCTCCATAAATACGGGATAAAATGCGCATAGATATTATTACAGTACTTCCTGAGCTTCTGGAGGGTCCTTTGAACTGCTCCATCATAAAACGTGCTCAGGATAAGGGTATTGCGGAGATACACATACACAACTTACGGGAATATTCCTTGGATAAACGCCATCGTCGGGTAGATGATTACGCGTTTGGTTTTTCGGCAGGCATGGTGCTGCAGATTGAACCAATAGACCGTATCATTACGAAGCTTAAAAGTGAACGACAGTATGACGAGGTCATCTATACATCCCCCGATGGTGATACTTTCAACCAAAAAATAGCCAATAGCATGTCCCTGATGAAAAATATCATCATTCTGTGCGGACATTATAAAGGCATTGACCACCGTATTCGTGAACACTTTATAACCAGGGAGATATCTATTGGTGATTATGTACTGACAGGGGGGGAACTGGCTGCAGCCATCATTTCAGATGCTGTAATCCGTGTCATACCCGGGGCCATTTCGGATGAACAATCTGCTCTTTCCGATTCTTTTCAGGACAATTTGCTGGCTCCACCTGTTTATACGCGTCCTGCTATCTATAATGGCTGGGAAGTTCCCGAAATATTGCTTTCCGGACATCAACGAAAAATTGAGGAATGGGAACATGAGCAGGCCGTAGAGCGAACGAAGAGGTTAAGGCCGGATTTGCTGCAAAAAAAGTAATTATTAAATAAAGGTTGTCTCAAAAGGCAATCTTTTTTTGTATCTTTAAATCATCAAACATCTAAACCTATATGAATAAACACTATACTACACTATTATTCAGTTTATTGGTAGCATTTTTTTGCATCTGCTTACCATTACAAGCCATTCCCGGTACTACTCGTACAATCATAAAAGGGAATATCAAAAACCTGAGTGTGTATCCAAAAACCAAATTTTTTACCCTTAAAATCATTGATTTCAGAGGTAAAGAAACGGTGTTGAAAGATTCTATAAAAAGGGATGGAACCTTTCAGTTTGAATTTGACTTATACATTGCTCAGGACATCAGTGTTGAACCCATAGTCGGTAAATTCATTGCTCATCCAGGAGACAACATTCAATTAGCCATTGATTATAAGAATATTGGATATGTCGGTTTTTCAGGCGATGGTCGAAAAACAAATCAGGATCTTTATACGTATTTGAACAGCAATTACCTATCGGTCAGTTACGATGCTCATAAAATAGCATTAGCCGAAGAGCGTTACATCAACTATTGCGACAGTGTTAAAAACCAAATGGTCAAACAGAGGCAAAGGTTTATCAAAGTTGTAAATCCCGGCTCGGAAGTATTAAAATGGACCAACGATTACATTAAAATCAGTTACTATAAAGCGTTGCTTGAATATCCATTATGCATGAACGCAATGTTGATGAAGGAAAATAAAGTATTTTATCCATCTTCAGAGTATTATACTTTTCTTGATAAAGTTGGATCTGTATTTTCAAATACCCTCTTAAATACGGAAGTTTACGAATTATTGAATAGTTATATATTGAATGCAAACATTAAAAGTTTAAATGATTTCATGTTAAATAATGACAGTAGTATTTTAGTTTACATGAATCAAATCATTCAAGATCAGCATAATTCAATATTTAAACAAGCACTAATAGGCAACATTCTCTATCATAAACTCTATGTAAAAAATCTCCATTTTATTGCGGCCAATAAAACCCTGTTCGATGAAAACATCCAGGAGCCTTTTATAAAAAAACCCTTAGACACCTTTTTTAAGACTCTGAAAGAGGAATCAGAAAATCCACAAATAGCGAGCGCTACCATTTATAAACGAATGGGAAATGTTACGGGTAAACTTTTGCTGGATTCCATCATAAGTTCGCACAAGGGAAAAGTTTTATACCTGGATTTATGGTATAGAGGTATTCCTTCATGTATGGACGATTTCGCTTATGCAAAAAAGCTCATGCAAGACTATATGGGGAAGAATATTGAATTCGTTTATATTGGTTTGGAACCGGATGTTGTTGAGGGAGAACTGGAATTGATGTGGCATGAGATTAGGGGAAGCCACGTCTATTGCAACTATGATCAAATCTTTTCGCTAAATAAAGGCTTTGAAATAAACATAGTACCGTACTATGTCTTAATCAACAAACAAGGCCTAATTACTGATTCAGGTATCCATTTGAGCCCATCAAACCCAGAAACGATTCAGAAAATCGATAAATTGTTAAGTGAAAACTAAGCACCTTTTTCGGATCCTTTGAAAATGACTACTTATCCAACTATCATAGCACCAGTCAGCTCAGAAACAGACTGAAAACCATGTCTTTCGCAGTATTCAACAATACCTTCTGCAATTTTAGGTGATATTGCCGGATCAATGAAATTGGCCGTACCAACCTGAATGGCAGAAGCGCCAGCCAGGAGAAATTCAATGGCATCAGCTGCTGAAGATATGCCGCCTAAGCCCACTACGGGGATTTTAACCGCATTGGCTGTCTGCCATACCATTCTAAGTGCAATTGGCTTAACACAGGCTCCCGAAAGGCCTCCTGTGATTGTTGAAAGTACAGGTCTGCGTTTTTCTGCATCGATTGCCATTCCCAAAAGAGTATTGATGAGCGAAACAGAATCCGCACCCTCTGCTTCAACCGCCCTGGCTATTTCTGTGATATCGGTGACATTGGGGGTCAATTTAACCATCAGGTGTCTTTTGTATACCTTCCTGACAGCAGCAACAACTTTGGCTGCTTCCACACAGGATGTACCAAATGTCATACCGCCCTGTTTGACATTCGGACATGAAATATTGAGCTCAATTCCTGGTATCTGGCTCAGTTCCTGGATGATTTCAGCCGTTTCTACATAGTCTTCTATGGTCGATCCGGATACATTTACGATCACATTTGTATCGTAGTCTTTTATGCGGGGATAAATGTTCTCTGAGAAGTATCTTACACCCTTATTTTGCAGTCCCACAGCGTTTAACATACCACTGGGAGTTTCTGCCATTCTGGGATAAGGATTGCCTTCCCGGTGGCGAATGGTAGTACCTTTTACAACAATGCCACCTATTCGTGATAAATCCATATAGTCTGTAAACTCTTCACCAAAACCGAAAGTACCGGAAGCCGTTAAAACAGGATTTTTTAGTTCCAGACCATTTAAATTTATTTTCTGATTTACCATTTGAGTACATTTGTATTAAATACTGGACCTTCTTTACACACACAAAGATTGCCTTCGGTGGTATCTTCTACACAGCAGAGGCAGGCTCCAATTCCACACGCCATCATATTTTCCAGGGATACTTCACATTCAATCGCATGCTTTCTGGCATACGAAGCAACGGATAGCATCATGGGTTTAGGTCCACAGGTGTAGATTCGGTTAAAAGCAGCTGTATTTAATAGGCTATGCTGTGTGACATATCCTTTTTCACCGGCGCTGCCATCTTCGGTTGTGGTGTATACCGTACCATATTTGGAAAATTCATCAAGTTCAAGCAAGTCACCGGCAGATCTGGCCCCTAAAAGGAAAGATACGGGAATATTCAATTCCTGAAGCTGTTGTCCAAGCATCAGAAGCGGGGCGACTCCGACACCTCCACCAATCAACAACACTTTTTCGTTGGGCTGTGGTAAGGTAAAGCTCTTACCAAGGGGCAAAATCATGTTTATTTTATCACCAACCTGAGCTTTGGCCAGTGTTTTGGTACCATCACCTACAATTTGTATCAACATCCACACCTCATTGCGTTCTATATCCACAAAATTGATGGAAACAGGTCTTCTTAAGTAGGTATTTGGAGATCCATCGACACGTACCTCGGCAAACTGACCGGGTTGCATGGGTGGTAAGGGGTTTTCATCCCGGAATTTCATCAGGACGTACTGAGCGTTGAGCGACTTTATTTCCGTCAACTCCAGATCCAATATAAAGCTTGTTGCTTTTTGCATATTCTTGCATTATCATTAACCGCACAAAGATAAGACTTCCGCCTGCATCCTGCAAATCACGGTCACTCAAATTCTCCTTTTCACCGGTAGAATACTTGGTATAGATAATGCTTCATTTGTAAACAGAAGTTGTTGAAGTCTGCTCCAGTTTGAAAAAAAACTACTTGGGCATTGGGATAAACTCCTCATAGGTATTATCAGAGTAAAATATTGCTATTTTCTTGACTTTTACAGTAGGTACAATTTTAGGTGTATTGTCTTGATTATCTGTAATTTTAATGCCACTTACCGTACTATTTGACCCCATTTCCCTGGGATATTCCATACTTCCACGGGAATCATCCACAGATGAGCCATTCTCATCAAATAAGAAGGGTATAGTAGATTCACTTTGCAACGAATTATACATAGGACCTTCACCAGAAATCAACCAGGCGGCATTTACATCCTTAAATCTGGAAAGTATACGCTGCAGAACTTCAAGACCCGGATTATTACGTCCGTTTAGAATGTGGGATACTGTGGGACGGTTTATACCAACTTCATCAGCAAAACGCGATGGTGTCAGGCTTTTATCATCAATAATCCTTTGAATACGGTCTTTCATAAGAATAAAAAGTTAGAAAAACCCTTTTTTAGGGGGTTTATGATCGTTCTGTTTATCAACACTGCAATAGTTTACATTTTGAATAACAGACACAAATGTATTTAATGTTTTTTACATATGCAACACCACTGAAACAAATCTTAATTTTTGAAGTAGTTACAATTGTTATCTACAAAAGGGGACTCCGCACACAGTTGTTAATTTACATTTAGAAACAGAAATAAACAGCTCGTAACTGATTGAAGTTTAAACTTTATATATATCGCTTATATAACTGGTTATTAGTACTTTAATATGCATTAATAGTGGTTAATGTGAGTATTTTAAGGCTAATTATTAGCTAAACGTTCATTTATTTGCATTTTAGCTTCATATAAACGTATTATAGTACTGGTTTTTAATAGTATAACACTATATTACAACGCAAATGCTTTAAGGTTTACTGATTTCCATATGTATGTGAATGCGCAGTTAACATACGTACATTCTATACAAGATGCCTGGATTTACAAACGGCAATTTCCATCGCTTGGTTTATATGCATACAAATGTGTTGGAAAAGATTACAATTGTGCTATGTAGAAATGTGAATTGCACATTAAAGTAATCAACACTTTTTCAACAGGTGTTGACAACTTTACATTCTTGAACTTTCGGGTTCAAAATCACTAGAAATGGAAAAAGGGATGAAATTTTTGAATGTGTGCGAATTCTGCAAAATGGACCTCAAAAAAGCCAATCGCTGAGAATCGTCTATTTTTTTTCAATCTGTCACTTAGGTTGAAATATTTGACTCTCGCGAATCTAAAGAATATGGGGAATTATTCGGAAAAAACCGGAAAAATGGAAGAATTATGAAAAATCAGTGAAGAATTTGGAAAAGTAGCTCCTTGAGTAATTCAGAGTCCGGAATGCTCCTTGACTCAAAGCCTTTTGACTTGGCATCGTATGTTCTCAACAGAGCGATGATGTTCATTGTCTTGAAGGCATTGTAATTTCTTGCGGCTTCCGCAAAATCTTTCGTTCTGAATGGAGAGATTCCCAATTCACTGGCCACTGTACCCTGGGATTTATCCACCAGGTAATGATAAAGCATCAAATTGCTGAAAAATCCGGACAACAACGCTATTGTTTTTATGATGGGATTGTTTTTGGGGCTTTTGGCAAAATAGGCAGCAATTTTGTAGGCCTTAAGTGTATCCTTTCGTAATATGGCATTCTGCAATTCAAAGTCGTTGTATTCCTTGCTGATCCCGATGTTGCGTTCAATCTCTGCTGAAGTGATTCGCTTCTCACCTTTTGGCATCGTAATGGAAAGCTTATCCAACTCACTGACAATGCGTTCCAGGTCACTTCCCAGGTATTCGGCCAGCATTTCAGCACTCCTGTCGTCTATGCCTAACCCTTTTGTCTTAACATAGCTCATGATCCAACCGGGTATTTCATTGTCATACAGCTTTCTGGACTCAAACAACACCGCTGTTTTTTCCAATTCTCCGGCAATTTTTTTCCTTTTGTCCAGGCTCCCGTTCTTGTAATTGATGATGAGAACGGTGGATGGCATGGGCTTTTTTAGATAATGCGACAATTCGTCCATATCCCTGATATCCTGGGCTTCTTTCACCAGAACGACCCGATGCTTGGCGAGCATGGGATATTGCCTGGCAAGGCCTATAACTTCGCGCATAGAGATATCTTTGCCATACACGATGTTCTGGTCAAATTCTTTTTCAGAATCTGTCAGGAGTTGTTCCAGCATAAAATCCGTAATCAGGTTGATGTTGTACGATTCCTCACCCATCAAAAAATAGACGGGTTTGAGATTTCCCTGTTTAACGTCGGCCATGACTGCCTGGGGAGTAAGAACGGATTTTGCCATAATTAGAAACGTAAATGTTTGACGGAGCGGCCATTACGGAGAAGGATGTCCAGTGCTGTTATTCCAATGTTTAAATGATCTTCCACGAACAGATGGTTGACTTGCTGATCGCTTTGCTCGGTCTTTACACCGGTGGATATCATAGGCTGATCGGAAACCAGCAACAACGACCCGGTGGGAATCTTATTGGCAAAACCGACTGTAAATAAAGTCGCTGTTTCCATATCAACGCACATGGCATGTATTCTTTGTAAGTATTCCTTGAACTGAACATCGTATTCCCAAACCCGGCGGTTGGTCGTATAGACAGTACCGGTAAAATAATCCTTGTGAAAATCGCGAATGGTACTGGATACGGCGCGTTGCAGGCTAAAAGCAGGTAATGCAGGCACTTCCGGAGGCATATAATCGTTCGACGTTCCTTCCCCCCGAATGGCAGCGATGGGTAAAACAAAATCACCCAATACAAGATTGTTCTTGATTCCACCACATTTACCTAAAAACAAGACTGCTTTTGGTTGAATGGCAGAAAGCAAATCCATGATGGTAGCTGCATTGGCACTACCCATACCGAAGTTGATAATGGTGATACCATTGGCAGAAGCATTGGGCATATTCCCCTCGGAAGCATAAATTGGGACATTGAATTTCTCGGCAAACATTCTGACATATTGATTGAAATTTGTCAGTAAAATGTAGCTGCCAAACTCTTCCAAAGGCCGTTTGGTGTAACGTGGAAGCCAATTGTCTACGATTTCCTTTTTTGTTTTCATTCCTTGAATCTTTTAGGATCAACCTTCCACATTCTGGACGATTTTGTATCTTTGAAACATTATTAAACAAAAATACGAAATGTTTGCTTTAAACCTACCTGCCTTTGAGTATAAAATCCGACAGGATCAAGGAAAAAATCGGATTTTCGACCCGTTAAGACGCAAATTTGTAGCTCTGACACCGGAAGAATGGGTACGACAGCATTTCGTGAACTATCTGATCGATGAGAAAGGATTTCCAGCTGGCCGAATGTGCAATGAGTGCATCATCAACTTGAATGGCTTAAAGAGGCGATGCGACACCGTCCTGTTTGATGCGTTTTTAAAGCCCCTTGTCATCGTTGAATACAAAGCACCCACCATCACTGTCAATCAGGCTGTTTTTAATCAAATTGCCGCTTATAACATGGCTCTTAAGGTAAAGTACCTGATCGTTAGCAATGGACTGAATCATTACTGTTGCCGAATGGATTATGAAAATCAAAAAGTGGACTATCTGGAAACGATTCCAAATTATATAGATTTGTAAATTAACAACTTAACACTAAATACCACAAAAAAAGCCACCCCGATAAGGATGGCTTTTTTTGTGGTATTGTTGGAATATTATGCTTCTTCAACTCTTGTCAGATCGGAATCAATCATGATACGACCACAATATTCACAAACGATGATTTTTCGACCGATGCGGATATCCATTTGACGTTGAGGTGGAATCTTATTGAAACAGCCACCGCAAGCATCACGCTCTACAGATACAACCGACAAACCGTTTCTGGCACTCTTGCGGATGCGTTTGAATGCAGCCAGCAAACGTGGTTCGATTTGATTTTCAATTTCTTTGGCTCTTTCACGAAGGTTTTCCTCTTCGGAACGTGTTTCAGAAATAATCTCTTCAAGCTCACCTTGTTTCTGTACCAAATCTTTGCGACGTTCGGAAATGTGTTCTTCAGCAGCATTCATTTCTTCCGATTTGATTCTGCCGATTTCCTGAGCTTCGCGGATCTTCTTTTCTGCGAACTCTATTTCCAGTCCCTGAAATTCAAGTTCCTTACTCAGGAAGTCAAATTCACGGTTGTTGCGGACATTGTCCTGTTGTTCTTTGTATTTGATGATCAGAGCTTTGGAGTTTTCGATATCCAATTTGCGTCCTGAAACGATGTCTTCACATTCCTTGACTTCACCTCTGAAATTTTCGATACGTGTTTCCAATCCGGCAATTTCGTCCTCCAGGTCTTGAACTTCCAAAGGTAATTCACCACGAAGTATCTTAATTTTGTCAATTTCAGAAACAACCATCTGTAAATCGTACAAAGCTTTTAGCTTTTCCTTTACAGTTATTTCCTTAGATTCTGCTTTTGTATTTTCAGCACTCATATCAATAATTTCTTGTTTAATAGTCTGTTATAAATAATGAACAGGGTTTTTTTCAGCCCTTGAAATCCGAACGTCAAAGGTAGGTAATTTTTTTGAAAATAAATCTAAAAAAACCTCTTTTGTAAACTGTTCTGTTTCATAATGTCCGGCATCAATCATCAGAATATGTTGACCTTGTGTAAAAAATTCATGAAAACGGGCCTCTCCTGTCAAAAAAACATCAGCACCTGCAGCCTTCGCATGTTGAATAAATTCACTTCCGGCACCACCACACAGAGCAACCCTTCTAACAATTTTGCCCGTTGGTTCTGAGTGTCTTAAGCGTTGACAATGAAAGGTAGTCTTGACTTTCTGCAAGAAATCCACCTCGGTCTCTCCCACCGGTAAATCCCCTACCATGCCCAAACCGTATTCCTCAGGGCATCCGGGATTGGCTGGTGCTAAAATCCGGCAATTCATCAATCCCAGTTTTTCAGCCATTTTACCGTTGACGCCCTCGAGTACAGAATCCACGTTGGTGTGACCTGCGTAGATGGCGATATCGTTTTTGATGGCTTTCACCAGGCAGTCTTCGACATAACTTTGACCGGTAATGGATTTGATGCCCTTGAAGATGAGTGGATGATGAGAAACAATCATTTGAAAGCCCAAACGTATGGCTTCATCTATTACAGTTTCTGAGACATCCAGAGAAACCAGCACTCCATTCAGAACAGCCTCCCTGGACCCCAGAATCAATCCGGCATTGTCATACGCTTCCTGGTATGACAATGGCGCAAAATCTTCCAGAATCCGGCAGATGTCGTTGACGGTAGTCATTATTTTGTGGGTTGTTTAAGCTCCAGGTACAGTTCTTCCAATTGAGCATCGTCAATGCGGGATGGTGCATCACACATGACATCACGTCCGGAATTGTTTTTCGGGAAGGCAATGGTGTCGCGAATGGAATCAAGACCCGCCAACATAGAAACGAAGCGGTCCAGGCCAAATGCCAGGCCTCCGTGAGGGGGTGCACCAAACTTGAAGGCATTCATCAGGAAGCCAAACTGACTTTCAGCTCTTTCCTTTGTAAAGCCCAAATATTTGAAGATGCTTGCCTGTAAATCTCTGTCATGGATACGGATGGACCCTCCACCTAATTCAACTCCATTGATAACCATATCGTATGCGTTTGCACGAACGGAACCCGGATCGGTCTCCAACAATGCAATGTCTTCGTGTTTAGGTGAAGTGAACGGATGGTGCATGGCAAAGAAACGCTGGGAGTCTTCGTCCCATTCGAACATGGGGAAATCAATGACCCAAAGGGGCGCGAATACTTTCTTGTCGCGAAGGCCGAGTTGTGTACCCATCTCCAGACGAAGCTCACAAAGGGCTTTCTGAGTTTTTCTTGTTTCTCCGCTTAGCATCAGGATTAAGTCACCAGGTTTGGCTTTACAGGCTTCTGCCCAGGTTTTCAATTGAGCCTGATCGTAGAATTTATCGACAGAAGATTTAAATGTTCCGTCTTCTTCACAACGTACATAAATCATACCTTTGGCACCTATCTGAGGACGTTTCACAAAATCGGTCAGCTGATCCAGTTGTTTGCGGGTATAGACTGCACATCCAGGTGCACAAATGGCTCCTATATACGGTGCGCTGTCAAAAACGACAAATTTACCTTCTTCTGTGGCTTCTTTCAATTCAACGAATTTCATTCCGAAACGTAAATCGGGTTTATCGCTGCCATAGAATTTCATAGCATCAGCCCAGGTCATTCGGACAAAATCATCCTTGAATTCTACACCTTTAATTTCTTGGAATAAGTATTTTGACAAGCCTTCGAAAACATTCAGGATATCTTCCTGATCAATGAAGGACATTTCACAGTCAATCTGGGTGAATTCTGGCTGACGGTCTGCTCTCAGGTCCTCGTCGCGAAAACATTTGACAATCTGAAAGTAGCGGTCAAAACCGGCAACCATCAACAATTGCTTGAATGTCTGAGGAGACTGAGGAAGTGCGTAAAATTCATTGGGATTCATTCGGGATGGTACCACAAAGTCGCGGGCGCCTTCCGGGGTTGAACCGATAAGAACTGGTGTTTCAACTTCCAGGAATCCTTGTTTGTCGAGATAGCTACGGATAGCCATCGTCATTTTATGTCTCATTTCCAGATTTTGACGCACCGAATTGCGGCGCAAATCCAGATAACGGTATTTCATACGGATATCATCTCCCCCGTCTGTATCATCTTCGATGGTAAATGGAGGCGTTTCTGAAGAATTCAGAATAATTAACTCCTCAACGTTCAATTCCACATCTCCGGTTGGAATTTTACTGTTTTTATTGGAGCGTTCCATCACTTCGCCACTAACCTGAATGACCCATTCACGGCCCAGTTTATTGGCCTTATCACATAACTCAGCATTAACATCTTGATTGAATACAAGTTGTGTGATACCGTAACGGTCACGGACATCAACGAATGTCATGCCCCCCATTTTACGGCTACGTTGCACCCACCCCGAAAGGGTTACTTTTTTAGCAATGTCTTCTGTGCGGAGCTGTCCGCAGGTATGTGTTCTATACATAGGTTTATATCGTTTATAATGCAAATATCTACATTTTTTTGCAAAACACAAGTCAGTTTATTTGGAATATCAAAAAAAAGGTCTACATTTGCACCGTCTTAAAAAAACGGGGTGTAGCGCAGTTGGTAGCGTACCTGCTTTGGGAGCAGGGGGTCGTGGGTTCGAGCCCCGCTACCCCGACAATTTAAAACAAGATAAAAGAAAGTCTGCATTTTTGCAGGCTTTTTTTTTGTGTTTTTTTCTGTGAGAAGGATTCTCAGAATGGAAAAGAGAGTATCCCAAAATGTTACTCTCGGGACACTCTCTACTCACAAACACCAACGCATCACACTACATGGTTGTTTTTTCTATCTTTTCAACAAACACCTCATTGTTTTCATTCAGAACTTCAACGATATAAAGACCGGTTTTCAACTTCGAGATATCAACTTGTCTATCCGGGTTGTTTATTAACAGTTGGGTATTTCCATGCATATTCATCAACTTGACTTGTTTGATGTTTATGGGAGATTCTATCGTTATATAGTGACTTGCAGGATTCGGATAAATGATGCAGCGTCTGTCCTTTTGCACATTAAGGCTATTTGGCATGGTATAGGGTGATAGGAATTCTCCTTTGATAACATCAATTTCTACTCCCGGCATTTTCCAGGAAACAGAAAGATTGTCTCCGTAGGGGCCTTCTTTTTGTAAAGCTTCCATATAATGCTCCTTGCCTCCTTCCAGAAAAATGTATTGCGACTCCTGAGAGGAATATTTGTACAAATCTCTGGGAGTTGTCCAACTTTCGCCACTGATGTAGGCAATGCGCTTTTTATTTTCAGGGTTTTTATCTGAACTTAGCCATAGTTGGGAGTTATCGTCGCTGGAAATCCAGAATTTGTAATAACCCGAAACGGGTGGACACAAATAACCGTACATTCGGGTACCAAAATCATCGCCAAAGTTTGTCGGAGCCTCAAAATTAGCTGAAAAGGCTTTTATGTCGGGATTATCCGGAAACTTTGGGCTGGACGTCAATAAATTGACCGTTAACCCAGTGATACCAGTCCAGGTATCCCTGTTTATTTTTCCGGTACCAAACGTGCCTGCCCATACGGCAACCGGTTCAGAAATCATGCTGTATTTGCCCGAAAAGGCTTTGGCTGTGATTCTGTGCAGACCGGTCAGCGCATTTTTCCAGGTAACCTGATACGGAGCAGACGTACTTTTTCCGACCAAAAGCGTATCGTTGCAGTAAAATTGCACAGAATCTATGGAACGCCCATCAATGCTGGCTGAAGCAGACATCGCTATTTCGACCGGTGGCTTGATTCGTACATTGTTTACCGGAGTAAGCATTTTTACCGTCATACTTGGATCGATGGTCATTTTTACAATCGTATCGGTGCTCCAATTACTGGTGAATACTGTATTGTTTGATACAATTTCAATTCTATAGTTTCTATTGGGATAGGATAGCTTCCCTTCCTTCTTTTGGATGGAAATGGTTACACTCGTATCTTCTTTCAGGGCATTGAAGGTGGAAATGCAATACTCTCCGTTTTTATAACCAAGTCCCTCCCCTGCATCGTCGTAAAGCCAACCATTGGCTTTGCCTGTTGAATCTAGGGCAACGACGAGCGTCAGACTATCGTGGTTGTATTCGGTCGTATTCATGATGACTTGACCCAGTGGCAGAATGGCTCCGGCCCTCAGTCTGATGTCCGGCTGGTATTCGTCGTTCCTGCTATCTTCGCCAACCAGTGATATGGAAGTCCATGCACCCTTTGGCATTGCCACAGTCTTAGCCCATTTGGGGATAACCAGCATGTCGCTTCCCATCAGAAAAGCTTCTTCTTCTCTTCGTAGACTGGCATCCGTTGGGTCGGCAAAAAAGACGGGACGCATGATGGGCAATCCTTTGGTAGAGCACTCATAGAACAGGGTGTACAAGAATGGAAGCATGCGATACCTACGGTACAAGGTGGTACGTGTAACCTTTTCAATGTCAACTCCGAAAGCCCACGGCTCCTTGTTTGCACTTTCTTTATAGGAATGGTTGCGGGAAAAAGGGTAAAAAGCGCCTAATGTAAACCATTGAGCAAAAAGTGATTTGCCAAAAAGCCCGTAATGTCCACCTATATCCGGTCCGGTAAAGGATTGTCCGGAAAGGCTTAAGGTTAGAGCCATAGGAATTGATAATTTCATGTATTCGCTGGTCGTCTCGGGGTCGCCACTCCAATTCGCAGCATAGCGGTGAGATCCCAGATATCCGGCCCTGGACAATATAAAAGGCCTTTTTTCGGGGAAGACCGATTTAATACCCTCACGGGAGGCTTTTGTCATCAGCATTCCATAAACATTGTGGTAACGCAAATGCGGACCGGCTGGCAAATCGCCACCTCCACGGTGTAAATTATCGATGGGCATAGTTCCATCGGGTCCATCAAAGACAGAGGGTTCATTCATATCGTTCCAGATACCATCCATACCTTTGGGCAAAAAGTCTTTGTACAAATCCGACCACCACTGCTGGGTTTCAGGACGAGTATAATCGGCAAAGACGCAAGTGCCCGGCCAAACAGTACCTTTGAAAGGTACACCTGCTTTTGTCAACACCCAATGATTGTCTTTCAAGCCTGAATCATAAACCGGATAACCAGGCTCAGATTTAATTCCAGTGTTTATCATCCATACGGCTTTGAAGTTCTTAGCGTGTAAATAATCGTTCAAACCTTTTGGATCGGGGAAATTTGTCGGACTGAAAGTGAATATTTTATAGGCATCCATATAATCAATATCCATCCAGATAGCGTCGCAAGGCAGTTTTTTTTCTCTGAACGTATCTGCAATTTGTTTAACCATGCTCTCCGGATAATATGAGTACCGACATTGATGATACCCAATGGCCCAAAGAGGGGGCATTTCCATGCGGCCTACCAGATCTGAGAATTTTTCCATCAATTCCTGGGGACTTTTACCTTTGATAACGATAACCCGGAATTCAGGCCCTTCAGATATAAACCGGATACTGTCTGTCAAGGCTACCTGACCGCGCCATGTAAAATCACCAATGATACCAAACGCAGTACCATCTGGGTTTACACCCATAACCCAGGGATGTGATTTATAGATTCGGTCACCGTTGTACGATTTGTAACCAACGTTTTCTGCATTCCACATGGTGATGGTTTTACCATTTCTAAGCAAAGTGCCGGTCACTTCTCCAGTACCATACAGACTTGCTTTCGCCGGAATGGCAAACGTGGCGTATGTTTTACCCTCCTTCTTGAAAAAATGCGGAAGCATTTCCCACTCTTGAGAGACCGTTTCCACTACCGGAAACTCTCTAACAAGTGCAAAAGAGGGCAAATTGCTGGCCGGGTCGAAATTTGAAGGATAAAATATAGCAGCATGACTGTTGAGCATACCATCGCGCGGATCGGCTGCAAACAGTTGCATGTTGCAAAAAAGGATAAATAAATAAAGGAAATTTCGCATGTTTCAGGTATATATTTAGTGTTATAATTCTATTTACCAACTATTTAATCAAATAGGGTGTCCACATTTTATAGGCATTGCCGGGTTTGAGATTCCCAATCGCATAATATGGAATTGCCGTGAACTCCACTTTTTTGTTTAAATCGTCCAATGCAGTACCGGTTATAACATTTATACCGTTCAGCCATTCTTTCCGGAAACGGATAGATGTCGGTGCTTTCGTATCAATCCTAAGTTTTTCAAGCCCGGGATTTTGTCCTTCCTCCAGGCAGTAAACCAATGGACCTGAGGCTACTGCCACTAGCCCTTTCAGATCATTCACCAAATCATTGGCATAAACAAAGCGGGGTTCCATGGGCAACACCAATTCCACCCGATCGCCTTTTTTCCAGGTACGATTCAGTGTTACATAGCCGTCAACAGGCTGAGTGTTTACTTTTTCACCATTAACGCTTATGTAAACAGGTGTTTGAACATGCGATTTATACAGATCCATAGGATTTTCCTTATTTACAGCCCACCCGGGTATTCGTACTTTCAGGGCAAATTCAGCTTTTGATTCCGGGGAAACGAAAATGGAAACCTTGCCTTCCCATGGATATTGAGTGACTTGTTTTACCGATACGTTCTTATTTTTACCGAAATTCACCTTGGCTTCGCTGCCAACGTATAGATTTACATACAACTCGTTGGGGGTATGAGCATAGATGAAACCGGGGAATGCTGACATCATTTTCAAAAACATGGGAGGACAACAAGGACAGTCGTGCCAGCCCCAACGGCTGTGATGTCCGGCATTGGGTGGGTTCTGGTACGTGTAGTTGGTACCCGATGCTGAAATGGTGGTCAGTACTCCATTATATAAGGAACGTTCAAATTCATCCATGTATTTGGCGTCTCCGGTCAGTTGATTCATGCGTTGGCTAAAAAAGCCGGCACCAACGGCTGCACAGGTTTCCAGATAGGCATCGTTTGGCAGAAAATAATCCGGCCCGAATTTTTCGTCGTATGCAATGGCTCCAACACCACCGGTAATAAACATTCGACAACCAGTCATGTTATCCCATAATCTTGAAAGAGTTTCGAGATATTGGGGTGATTTGTTTTCTTCAGCCACTGCTGCTGCACCAGTTGTAAAAAGGGTGGCACGTACCGCATGACCTTCCATGCTCTCCTGCTTCAAAAAAGGTACTTTATCCTGGGCATACGATCCCCAGGTTGGACGGCTATGGTTTCCATATTGAGGTTCGTTGTATTTGTTGTCCCGTATCCATTGCTCAGCTGCCGGATTTCCCATGGCATCCCAATCGGGCATGCCGCAATGAACACCGCGGTTTTCAATCCAGAAACTGGCTAATTGGTAGTAATTATCTTCCTGAACGGGTTCATCCATCTTCTTTTTAAGACCGGGTTCATTCTTGAATAGCCAGTACAATTTCATAACCGCTTCTTCTGGTCCCGAATGCGCAGGCACGACATTGAGTTTGGGTGCCGGTCCCATGCTTTTATACATGTAATTGGCATATTTAACAGCCACATTAAGGAGTTTAGTTTTACCCGTTGCTTTGTAATAATGCACTCCAGCTTCAAGGAGCATACCTGCATTGTAGACATCGTGCTGCCAGCGTTGCATTCCTCCATTCAGTCCCCATCGGTGAGAGGGTTCCATTAGGTCTGTATAGGTATTTATATACCCGTCGGGATCTGATTTCTGGGCAGCGGCAATGCGATCGATATAGTCATCAATGCGTTTTTCGAGTTTCGAGTCTGGATAAACAGCCAGAAAATCAGCCACACCCCGTATGGATTCATAGACCAGTCCATCGTACCAGGGTGGACCGTGATGCAAACCAATATTCCTTTTGCCCTCAGCTACCAGGTCAAAGTTCTTAAAGGCATCACGGGGCTCTCCAATTGATTCATGACGGCCTTCGAATTTATCAAATACATCAGTAGCTGTAGTCGTACGCCATTGCTCAAATTTCGGTCTCCAGAAAGTATCGGATACTTTCACATCAACCACTTCAAGTTGCGTTAATGGCTGCTTTACCTGTGATTGCGAATACGATTTTGAAACTGCACATACCAACAACAGGACCGATATCGAAATAAAATTCACTCCTCTCCTATTTTTCATTCTTGCATTTTTTTTCAACATGTTTAGATATATTAGAATAACTGCACCCTTATCGGGTGTAAAAATATAAAATAATTTCAAACTGGTACGTACTGGTATGGTTTTTTTCGATATATTATTGAATATATTTTACAATAGAAGAGTATTATGCTGTTTTCCTGATGTATACAATTTTCGATTTCCTACTAAATATTTATACTTTTTACAAATATTTCTGGAAAATGGTGGGAATTTTCAGATACGACCCTTATAAAATAGAAAAGCCCGCAAATCTTTCGATTTGCGGGCTAATTCCAATTGGAATATTGGAGAAACTTATTTTACAAAAACTTTTGTTGTTGTAACTGTTTTACCTTGTGTCAATTTAACAAGATACAAGCTATTGCCTTTAACAGAAATAGAGCTTGTTAAGCTGATGCTGTTTGATTTGAAAACTTTTTTACCAGTAATGTCAAATACTTCAATTGAACCCGCACCTGCAACAGCTGCATTGATTTTGATTGCACCTTTATTGGAAAAAATGTTGGCAGCTTTGGCAGCTTCATTCTTTGCAACTGAAAGTGGCAATTTGTTTTCATACAGTTTTAATACGTCATCTGCAGAAAGGACACGGTCAAGAATAATCATATCATCCAAACGACCAACTAAGGCAGCATCGGGCCAATGACTTTTACCCAGGTAGTTTGTGTTTTCACCTGCATTGTATATATCAAGAAGTGACTGTTCGTTAATGGCACTGTTAACGACAACACCGTTCATATATAAGGTGGACATTCCTTCACCATAAGTAACAACATAATGATTCCAAACACCTGTTACAATAGCATCAGGTGATTGAACACGAGCACCTGCAGTCTCAGCAACTGTAATATCGACAGTTGGTTTCATACCAGAGTCCTGTGAGTAAGACAACAAAATATAATTCTTATTGTCAAAACCAAAATCCCAAAAACGACCCCAATTTCCAACAGTAGTAGGGTTATTATGCATAGCCCAGCAGGAAACGGTCAATGAAGCAGTATTCAGAATTTCAGCAGGTAGCGTAACATAACCATCATCTGGCGCAGCTTCGTTAAATACAGCAACAGTACTGTTGCGATCGGCATCCCAAACGAGGGTTACGTCTCCAGTAACAACACCTTCATTTGCTCCGGTAATTGAATCCTTAAAATCCTTGTTGAAAGGATAATGCATAACCTTTGTCTGAGCACTGACAAACAACTGTGTAGCAACAGCCATAATAACAACGAGTAAAAATTTTCTTTTCATAAAATTAGATTTTGATTTTGAGCATACTCTTTTAAAGGTTTTCTGCTTACCCTTGATCAATAAACAAATTCACTAACCATTTTGTAGTTTGTATGAACTTGTCAGGTAAATTTTTAACAAATATAATAGATTCTGTAAATATCTAATATTATTTTTTAATTTTCAAATGCCAGTAAGCATTACATTTTTGGCTTTTCAGCCTGAAAACACAAACACGGCATATCCATTTATATATTTTTATTTTTTTGCGCTTCGAATTTTTTTTATTTTTTTTGGGGGGAAGGGATTTTAGTTAAAAAAATTGCTTTAAATAATGAAAAAAAACAATTCTCTTTCAGAACTCCACCGTTTTACCTGTTTTTGCTGACTCTCTGGCGGCATCCAGAATCTTCACTACCATCATATTGTTTTCCAGCGAGTACAAATCGTAATTTTTCATCGAAATGTCTCCTCTGATAACGCCAAAAAAATACGTAAAGGGATCTTCGACGACAGCAATGTCGTTGCCAGTAATCCGAGTCTTTATTTCTTTTCCCATTTTTCGGTTTCTCAGACGCATATCCATATTGTTTTCGGCAACGATGTAACCATCCTCCCCGTAAACTTCCATATCCTTTCTGTTAAAAGGCCAGTTCCACGATGCCTGAATGATGCATTGGGAGGTGGGATATGTCACAATGATGGTTGCGTCATCGTCTACTTTCGGGTAAACATCGGGTTTATACTGTCTGGTCACTGCAGTAACCGAAATGGGTACCTGACCTTTAGTCAGATAGGTCATCAGATTGGCACCATAGCATCCAAAATCAACGATGGCCCCTCCTCCATTTTGAATGGGGTCTGTCAACCATTCGAGAAATTCTTTGTTGCAACCTATTTCTTTGGGACCTTGATGACCATCGTGAAGAACCACTTTACGTAATCCTCCGACAAAATTGCTATCATTAAGCAGTTGATAGGACTTGGCTGTTGTCGGATACCAGGAAGTCTCGTAATTGGTCAGTAAATGAATACCATGTTTTTTAGCCAATGATTGCATTTTTTGGGCATGTTCGAAAGTGGTCGCCAAAGGCTTCTCAACCATGACATGGATTCTTCTTGGTGCACAGGCTTCTACAACAGCCAAATGTTCGTAAATGGACCCAAATGCAGCAACAGCTTCTGGTTTGACAGCATCCAACATCTTTTCCAGATTGTCGTAAATCAGTTTTGGATCAAAATGATAGGATTTAGCGTACCGTTCGGCCATTTCACGGTTTGGTTCGTAGATACCTACCAGATTCATGTCAGAATGATTCTCTCTATTCAGGATAAAGCCCACATGTGCATGAGTCATGCCAGCAATCGCAATCCGTATGGGTTTTTGCGGATTGTTTTGTGCCTGAACAGGTAATAATGCGATCAGAAAAACGAGTAAGACGCTTATTTTCATTTGTATGCTTTTCATTTTTAACTATTTTTCCTTTTATGGTTTCGTTTAGGATGTGAAAATAACATAAAAATGTCTTATAATAACAAGAATCTCTGCTTATTGTTTATCCGCTTCTATTTGTTTAAATGCTGTCAGCAATTGAGTTCTTACATTTTCGGCAATTTCTCTGGTCGGTTTAAAAACCATTGGGGCATGTACATAGTCCAATTCCTGACTTTGTTGATGTATGACAGTATAGCAATCGTCAGATGCTGTCAATCCATAGGTGCCTGCATCTTCATTAAAATTCATTGGTTGTCCAATAACAATTCCAAAAAGCAATTGATCGCCATGAGGCATTTCTACCATATCCCCAATTTCATGATATATCCGTTTCTTTGATCTTCCCAGAAAGGGTCCGTCATCGGGAACCATACAATCGCTTAGCAATCTACCGTTTGGGGAATAAACTTTCGTTGACAGCTGATATCGATGCGGCGAATCCAATTCAAACTCATCGAGTACCAGGCAATAAGCGTGTTCATCCTGAACATCATCATAAAGATGGGGGTTCAGAACCTTGAAATTTTGAATGACTTCCTCTGCCTTCTCCAACGTAGAGAAATAGAGCGGTTTACCAGGACGAATAGTAACAGATTCTTTGCCGAATGTGTTAATTGAGTAAACTAAAAATAGGCTTTCTTTGGGGTTTTTCATGTCGTTCAGATAATTAAATGTTATTTAATCAAGTTAAACGGCAGAACGATGTGGTGGATGGGCAAATGTATTAACAATATATTAATAATGACATGGCTTTTAATGCATACAAATTATGCTCAAGTTGATATTTTTTACTTTAATGAAAGTAGCCATCGAATGATACTTTTCAATGATGAAAAAAGGCTGACCAAACTAAATTGATACAGCCTTCTATTTTAATGTATTCTTCTATATTTATGCTTTCTTTTCTTCCAGCATTCCTAAAGCAGTATCTAATATGTCAGTATCATCCAAAATGACTAATCCACCATCAGGGCCAGGTTCAAAATGAACACCGGCAGGAGTCTTATCGTCACAATAATTGTAACCACCAAAATAATTCCGGACTGCATCAACAGAAATACCCAATTTATCGGCTATACGTTGAGAGCTGCCGGAAGGTAAATTGTCTTTAATTTTTCGAAGGTCGTTAAATGTCATTGTTTTAATCATGGTCATATGCATTTAGAAGTTAATACTACTGTCGAACTTAGAATTGCTTTTTAAAACTGCAATAAAAATAAGAAAAAAACAGTAATGAAAAAATTTTTAACCTCTTTTTTAAAGAATCTTGCAGATAAATATCAAGACCCTTTTACCATGCCAGTTCGATAGATGCCAGAAGCATTGTTACAACGACAATAAGTAACACAAGGAGCAAAAAGTACAGGTCCCTTTTCTTATAGTAACTGCTTGTCATATTTTGTGGCTTACGGTCTGAGACCATACGAAGGGCAGTACTTTTCTGAAGTATCAGTTTGTAGAGATAGAAGAATCCGACAGAAGAAAGCAAACCAAGCAGACCACCGAAAATAACATCCGTCGGGAAATGAACGCCCAGATAGATCCTTGAATAAGAAACAATTACCGCCCAAATCAAAATAACGATTGAATACGACCAATTCCTAAAGAAAAGAAGGCTTAGCCCTGCAAAAGCAAAAACGTTTGCAGCATGGCTGGAAACAAATCCATATTTACCACCCCTGTAATCATTTACGACATTCACCAGTTTCCCAATCTCCGGATCATGTGTTGGACGAAATCTTTCGACCCAGGGTTTGATGACACCGGAGGATATCTGATCGGTGAAAAAGAGAAGAAAAGCAAAAGCCAGCAGGATAAGAAGTGTCTGTCCTTTTTTATTCCGGACCAGGACAATAATGAAAGCCAATAAGACAGGCAACCACATCAGTGATTCTGAAAACAGCCACATAAATCTGTCCAGCCAGGGGTAATGATTGCTATTGATAGAAAGTAACATTTCCTGATCCCATTGGACAATATTCTGAATAAACTCCATTTTATTAGTTTAAATTGTTCGTATATGTTTTGTTTCCAGCCAACCAATATTGCCATCCAACAATTCAATTTCACTCCATGCTCCCAAAGTGCTGAGAACAGTCACCTTTGAGCCTTCATGCAGAACAAAAATATCTGTCCCGCTTTTGTCGGGTGAGCTTTTGATGGTCACAGAAGGTGTAAACAGTATGGCTTGATCCGGATTGATAATATTTTCGTGTTGTTCACCTGCATAAACCAAAGAAAGTGCGCTTATACAGAATGCCAGAATTCCACCAAAAAAACTTATTTTTTTAAGCAAGGTCACTCTGGTGAAAAAATAGAGGAAAAGACTGGTCATCAGTATCAGGAAAAACAGGATGCTGATATATCCCCAGGTATTTGAATTAAAGCTATTTTCAAGCGATCTGTACCATCGGGTCAGCATGAACGTACCTATTGGGTCAATTTTGTCTATAATGCGGGCCTGACTCATTTCCAGATTAAATCTGGTATCCCTGTCACCGGGGTTTAGCTTTAAGGCCCGTTCATAATTCAATATGGCAGAAGGTAAATCCTTTGATTTGTAATACGCATTTCCGAGATTGTAATAGAGTTTGTCGGATGTACCATACGTGGCTGCCACTTTTTCATAGATAGTGGCGGCGGCAGTATAATGTCTGTTTGTATATAAAACGGCAGCCTTTTGCAACATTTCTTCCTGTGTTCCGGATAAATCCTGTGCCGATACTTTTTCATTTACAGATTCAGTTTGCCGGAAAATCGCAGCATCGGTTGTAACGCTATCATTCTGAGCCAAAGCGCATAGACTGATAAATGAAATAAATAGTATACTTAGTGATCTGTACATAGTTTTCATTTTTTGATCGTATTTTCCATTTTATTCATTACGTTCATTGTCTTCTGATAGAGCTCATCCATAGCTTGTGCACTATCACCTGGAGCATAACGGGCAAACTCGCATGTCTGAAGAATGTCCATATATTCTTTTCGGATATCATCTTCCACCTTGAAGTCCAGTAACTGGATTTCGATGGATTCCTTGGTTAAGCGGGACAATGGAATATTCAATTTATCGCTGGTATATCCCCAAAGTGCCTTGAGAACTTCGTCGTAAAAGGCTTCTTTATTGTTTGACCGGAGGTATAATCCTGCTTGTTTGAGTCGCTTTACGGCAACTTTATTGGCCTTGCGATTACGTACTCTGGCTATATCGGCGTTTGCCTTCACTTGTTTGCGGTAAATTATCATAAAGATTGCAAAAAACAGAAGTGGCAGGATATAAAAAAGCCAGAATCCGATTTTTCCGTAAATCAGGTTCACCTGTTTTTGAACCTTTACACCTGTCTTTAAATAGCGAATGTCAGAATTTAACAAGCGCACTTGCTCCTTATCGGTGAAATTTCCGGAAACGGTCTGACCTCCACCTTCACCTTTGGCCACTATCAGTTTATAGCTATCTGTACTCAGTGTTCTGTAACTTTTTGATGCTAAATCAAAGTAGCTGATAGTCACTGCAGGTATTTCAAACGTTCCGGCAAATCTGGGAATAACGAGGTATTCAATGGATTTGCTTCCTGTAACACCACTGGTTGAGTTGTGGAAAATATTGTCAACCTTAGGGTCGTAAACCTCAAAATCTTCCGGAAAAGTCATTTCGGGTGTTGGAATCATCTTCAGATTTCCATTACCGGATATTTTAATCTTGATGGTTACAGCTTCATTGGCCTTAATGCGTGTCGATGTGATGGTTGAACTCATTTTAAGGCTGCCGGTTACACCGCAAAAATTGGCAGGTTTTCCCGAGGGTAACGGATCAACCTGAATTTTCAATGTATTGGAACTTATTTTCTTTTTGACTTCGGTATAGGTATCCATAAAGTCGTCAAAAATACTTCTGCGTCTGGTGCCTGCATTCCGAACCCTGGCAACTATATCAAACTGTCCATGATCGATGGCGAGTGTTCCACTCTTTTGTGGATAAAGTACAGTTTGTCTCAGGATGGCTGTACGATAGTTGCTACCGTTGTAATTTTCCATATCCCATTGCTGGTTCTTGGGTGGTTCAATTTCCTGAACCATAAAACCAACAAACTCTGGAAATTTCATATTTTCAAATCCGACATCCTGCTTGGTATATATTTTATAGGTTATCGTCAGACTTTCTTGCTCGCGAACCCTGGTCTTGGATGGAATAGCCCGGATAAAAATGTCATCAGAAGAAATATTTTGTGAAGTTGCCGGATCGCTACCCCTGGATGAGCCCTGGGAAGAAGCACTGCCGGCATTGGCCTGTTGGTCCGGAGGTAAAACTTTTATGACCAGGCTGTTGCTGGAATACTTTTCACCTTTTATGACTGCTGTCGCTGCCGGTATCTTGTAAGTCCCGACCTTTTGCGGACTCAGTACATACGTAAAACGTAATACTTTTGTTGAAGTCGACTGACCGTTCACGTTGATGGACGAACTCATTGTCGATGTGAATGGTCCGGATAAAATATCAAAAAAAGTAAATTCGGGGATACGTAAATCTTTTGTTTCAGCATTGGATGTATAGACAATGTTGAAATTTTGCCCCATGACCACCGCTTTTGGAGCATCGGCTGTAAATGACACATCCTCAGCAGCATGTACAATGCTGCTGAAACAAATCAACATCCAGGCGAATACCACTACCAGTTTATTCCTCATATGAATTAATATACTATATAATTAAGTATCAGGTTTCTACACATTTAATAATAGCTATAGCTCAGCAAAGTTACATTTTTTTACCAATCTTTATCTGTTTTCTTTGCCTTGCTTCGCTGCATCTGCAACTTCTTGACCTTGTCTTGCGTTGCTTTTTCATCCTGACCAAGAGCATCGAGCATCTGTTGGGCCTTTTCTTTGGAGACCTGCTCCTGACCTTGTTTTTGTTGATCCTTATTCTGTTTGTTTTGCTTCTGGTCCTGTTCTTGTTGTTGCTGTTGCTGTTGCTGTTTTTGTTGATCCTGCTTATCCTGCTTTTGGTCCTTGTTGTCTTTATTTTGTTTTTGCTTATCCAGAAGTGCCTGAGCCATGGCCAGATTGTATCTGGTCTCATTGTCATTGGGATTGAGTCTCATGGAGGCCTTGTAAATATCCACTGCTTTTTGATAGTCTTTTGTGCCCATAAAAACATTTCCGGAATTGTGCATGATAGCCGCCTTATTCATCGGATCCTTTTCACGGCTCACAGATGCCTGGTATTGCTCCAGTGCCTCTTTGGCTTTATCTTGTTTAAAAAGAGCATTCCCCAGGTTATACGAAGCGAATGTGGAATGAGGATTGACCTCCAGGGCTTTCCTGTACTTAATTTCTGCTTTGGTAAATTTCTTTTCTTCGTAGAGCTTGTTGCCCTGACGTACGTTTTTACGTTCATTCTTCTGAGCCTGAACACTCAGAGATAGCAAGAAAAGGCCTACGATCAGGTATGTATATTTCTTCATGTTCAAAACAATTTTACTTTGCGCAAGTGTTTATTTTTACGTTCCAGTATAAGTACATCTAATAACAGTAGAATCAGTATGATCCAGGCCAAACCCTGAAATTGTTCATCGTATTCACTGTAAATGGCTGATTCAATGTCTGCTTTTGTCATTTTGTCCAACTCAGCGACAAGGACTCTTAAAGCTCCGTTGGTATTGTCTGACCGCACATAAGCTCCTTTTCCTGCTGCTGCGATCTCCTGACACATTTGCTCGTTCAGCTTGGTTATTACGACGTTCCCTTCCTTATCCTTCCGGAAATCACTGCTGTTATCCAATGGAATTGGTGCACCTTTTTGCAATCCCATTCCAATGACATGTACCTTTATACCAGCCTCCTGGGCTGCTTTAGCACTTTCTGCAGCGTTGTCCTCAAAGTTTTCACCGTCGGTAATCAGTATGATGGCTCTTTCTGCCTTCCCCTTTTCCGGAAAAGAACGCACACATAAATCGATGGCTGCACCAATGGATGTTCCTTGTCTTGGCACCAATGTAGGAGAAATGCTTCCCATAAACATTTTGGCAGATACATAATCACTGGTTATGGGCAATTGAGTAAAAGCATCCCCGGCAAAGACCACCAATCCAATCTTGTCATTTTTCAGTTTATCCACCAATTTGGACAGGATCTGCTTGGACTTGCTCAAGCGGTTTGGTGTAATATCTTCGGCCAGCATGGAATTGGAGACATCCAACGCTATCATCAGTTCGGCGCCTTTCCTCTGTGTCTTATCCAGTTTGGAACCGAATTGAGGACCGGAAACCATAATGATGCAGACAGTGATTGCTGCCAGCAGAAGGCTGAACTTTAACCAGGGTCGTCTGTAAGAAAGGTCAGGCATAAGCTGTTTGATGATTTGTGGATCACCATACGCTTTCAGCCGTTTTTTCTGTCTGAAGTTTCCTGCAATGAAAAGCAATGCCAAAGCAGGAACCAGTATCAGCAGATATAGATATTCGGGATTCGAGAAACGAAACATATGCTTGTTTTTTTATCAATTAAGGAATTCGACGCAATACGGTATTTCTGAGTAAGATTTCTAACAGGAGCAATACCAGGGCTGCCAGGCCAAATAGGCGGTACTCTTCGTTCTTCTTGCTATACTCTTGCACTTTCATCTTCGTCTTTTCCAGTTTATCAATTTCAGTGTAAATATTCTTCAACTTGCTGTTGTTCGTCGCACGATAATATTGTCCTCCTGTCATGGAAGCAATTTGTCTCAAAGGTTGTTCATCTATTTCAACCTTGATGTTCTGATACTGGACACCATAGGCTGTTTGGAAGGGATAAGGCGCCATACCTCTGGTACCTACACCGATGGTATAAACTCTGACTCCGAACGTCTTGGCAATATCGGCTGCTGTAATCGGGTCAATATCGCCACTATTGTTGGACCCGTCGGTCAAAAGGATGACTACCTTGGACTTTGTTTTTGAGTCCTTGATGCGGTTTACTGCGTTGGCAAGTCCCAAACCAATGGCTGTACCATCTTCTATCATGTTGCTCTGAATACCACCAAAAAGGTTTAGCAGCACAGCATGATCTGTGGTCAGAGGACATTGTGTAAAACTTTCACCGGCAAAAACCACCAGTCCTATGTTGTCATTGGGTCTGCTGTTTATAAACGATGCGGCCACATTTTTGGCTGCTTCGAGGCGATTGGGCCTCAGGTCCTCTGCGAGCATACTGGTTGAAATATCCAGGGCTACAACGATGTCTATACCTTCTGTGGAAACATTTGACCAACTGTTGGTTGACTGGGGACGCACCAGAACAAATACGATCATGACAAACGCCAATAAACGCAAAATGAATGGAACATGCTCCAGTCTATCCTTCCAGGAAGGTTTCAGTCCCTTAAAAGCAAAACTGTTTGATACCTGAAGTGTAGCATAGCGTTTTTTTCGCTTAAGGATGTACCAGAAAACAAGAGGTACAATCAACAGCAATAAATAGAGATAATACGGATTTGCAAGTATCATTTTGGTTGATATTTTTTCATTACATCTTCATCTGAAGAAACACTTTCAGTTTGCGCATCAACCTTGTTTACTGATTGAATTTCTTCCTGAATTTCTTCGGGTACAATCATTTCTTCAATCTTGGTTTGATTCACAAATAGATAGGAGTTCATGATGCTCATCTCATTCTCATTTTCCAAAGGCTGAATCTTGGCAAATTTTACCAGGTCTGCCAATTGAAGTATTTGACGCAGATTCTGATAGACTGACTGAGTGCTTCTATCGCGTTTGAACAGGACCAGAATTTCATCGGTGGTCAGTTCTAAAGCGTTGATATTAAATCTCCTTTCAATATATTTACGGAGAATATCGGATAAGATTGTATAATATTCTTTGTTCTTACCCACTTTCCACATTTTCTCTGATTTCAGTCTGTCAAGCTCCATGATAGCCACAACGTGAGGAGGTAACAGCTGTTCTGCTGTTTTAATTTCCTTTTCCTTACCGTATTTTTTCTTCAGGATCAGCCATATTATAAAAAGTGCCAAAACCCAGATGAAAAGTAACAACAGCAGGGTCAGCGCATAGTCACTCAGTACAAAAGGAGCTTTCTGAACGCCCTTGATATCAAAAATTTTTACGTTAGCTGTATCAACATCATAAGTGGCAATTTTCAGGACCATCTCATTGCTTTCCACAGTATCGGATCCTGCCAGAATCTTCACCGGGGGAATATAATACAATCCCGAATCAAAAGAAGTGATGATGTAGTCCTTTCGAATACGAATCAGGTTGTTGGCTGTTTCAAGCGTATCCAAAGCACCGTATTGTACAACTTCTATTCCATTGACAAGCGTATCTCCCTGGAAAACAGGGAAAGCATATTTCAATGATGCAGGTCCTGAGATTTCCAGATGCATCCTTGTTTGCTGTCCGATAAGTAATGCTGTTGAGTCGATTGATGCTTTGAAGCTGACCTGTTGTGCACTCACCGGTAAAAGACCGAATGCCAGAACCAACGAAACCAGACTTTTCTTATAATTAAACATATATTTTATAAAATATTCGTTTTCAACTGATTAACGCCTAAGGCTAAAAAGCCCCATCAGTGCTTTTACATAATCCTGATCGGTTGAGATAGATACGGAATCGACCTTGCTCTTCTTAAAGTCATTAGTCAATCTGGCCTGTTGATTGAGCCACCATTGACGATAAGCATAGCGTACAGCCTTAGAGGAAGCATCGATTTGACGTTCTTCGCCTGTTTCAGCATCTTTGATATGTACCAGTCCGACGGGTGGAAGTTCCGTTTCACGCTTGTCAAAAACCTGAATAGCCACTACATCGTGTCTGCGATTAGCAATGGTTAAATCGGTCTGGAAATCTTTTACGTCGATAAAATCTGAAATCACAAAAGCAGTACTTCGTTTTTTAATGACATTCGTCAGATAACGCAATGCGCCCGGTATGTTTGTTTCAGTGTTTTCAGGCTGAAAGTCAATCAACTCCCGAATAATGTACAGGATGTGTTTCCTACCCTTTTTGGGAGGGATGAACTTTTCCAGCTTATCGGAGAAAAAGATGACTCCTATCTTATCGTTATTCTGGATTGCAGAAAATGCGAGGGTAGCAGCAATTTCGGTAATCATGTTTTGTTTCAGCTGTGCGTTCGTACCAAACATACGGCTGCCTGAAACATCGATCAGCATCATCACTGTCATTTCACGCTCTTCCTCGAAAATCTTGACGTAAGGATGATTAAAACGAGCTGTAACGTTCCAGTCGATGCTTCGGATATCGTCTCCGTACTGGTATTCCCTGACTTCGGAAAAGGCCATACCCCTACCCTTGAAGGCCGTGTGATATTGCCCTGCGAAGATGTTCTGAGATAAACCTCTGCTCTTTATTTCAATCTTCCGAACGCGTTTTAATAATTCGCTTGTTTCCATGCTTCTAAATTAGGGCACTTCTACCTTATTCAATATTTCGCTGATGATTTCTTCGCTGGTCAGGTTGTTGGCTTCCGCTTCGTAACTCAAGCCGATGCGGTGACGCAAAACGTCGTGGCATACAGCACGAACATCTTCGGGAATGACGTATCCTCTGCGCTTGATAAAAGCGTAAGAACGGGCGGCCAGTGCCAGATTGATGGATGCTCGTGGGGAACCACCAAAATTGATCATGCCTTTGAGGTCCTTTAAGCCATATTCTTCCGGAAAGCGTGTGGCAAAAACAATATCGACGATGTAACGTTCTATCTTTTCATCCATGTAAACCTGACGAACCACTTTGCGTGCTTCCAGGATGTCTTCTGCTGTCACGATGGGTTTAATGGGTGGCATTTTTTCACCGATATTCTGACGAATGATCAGGATTTCTTCTTCCTTTTTGGGATAGCCAATAATCACTTTCAGCATAAAACGGTCTACCTGGGCTTCAGGAAGTGGATAGGTACCTTCTTGTTCAATGGGATTCTGTGTTGCCATTACCAGGAAAGGGGCTCCAAGCTCAAAAGTCTTGTCGCTGATGGTTACCTGACGTTCCTGCATTGCCTCAAGTAAAGCACTTTGTACTTTTGCCGGAGCACGGTTTATTTCATCTGCCAGGACAAAATTGGCAAAAATGGGACCTTTTTTAACAGCAAATTCCTCATTCTTCTGACTGTAAATCATGGTTCCGATAACATCAGCGGGCAAAAGGTCGGGTGTAAACTGGATCCGGCTGTATTTGGAATCAATCAAAGAGGCCATACTCTTGATTGCCAACGTTTTTGCAAGACCCGGAACACCTTCCAATAAGATATGTCCGTCTGAAAGTAAGCCTATTAACAAAGACTCAACCAAATGTTTTTGTCCAACGATCACCTTGTCCATACCAAGGTTAATCATTTCTACAAATGAACTTTTCTTTTCAATCAGCTCATTCAATTCCCGAATGTCTACGGTTTGACTCATTGTAATTATAGTTTATAAAGTAAAACGATCTTTTTTTATGAAACATGCAAAAGTAACCAGGATAGGCTTCATTTTAACAGTTTGACCCGTTAAAAAAAATTAAGCCTATCCTAATAAGTATAAAATAAACCTCATTTTGGTCATCATTTTAAAAATGGCTTGAATAGAGGCTTTAATAATGATGCTGATTAATTTTCCAAGGTAGTCAGAATCTTCGTTTGCAAAGCTTTTGCTTTGGCGATACATTCGGGATTATCTGGATCTGTTCTGGATAAATCGGGTGCTGGTATTCGGATTTTTGTACCTAAAGGGACATTGTTCGGATTGGGTATGAGTTTTCTGTTAGCTGCATAGATATAAACCCAGAATGCTTTATTTCCGTAATATTTTAATGCCAGCATAGTGAGCCTGTCTCCTTTGTTCATAGTCACGACCAATGGAAAAGTGACTCCTACTGTGGTTACAGTGACAGAAGTCTTTGATTTAGGCACATTTTTTTCAACTTCAGGTTTGTCGTTTTCAGCTATGGAATCAATCTGGGCGGCAATTTCAGCTTCTACAGACAATGAATCTTCAACAGCTATGTCAAATTCGCTTTCCTTTACATTCTCATAAACAGTGGAATCAAAAAGAGCTAAATCAGAATTCAGTTTGAGTTGCTTTTCTTTTGTAGCATCCTGGTTGGACCAATAAGCCCAGATGCCCAACGAAGCAATCAAAACGAGTAACATAATCCAAAAAACAATGTTGATGGATGATTTTGGTTTTTGGCTTTTAGGGTTGGTAGGTCTTGGAGGAGCGGGTATCGTTCTTTGAGGTGCCGGTATCGTTCTTTTCATTTCATTTCCAGAATCGTTGTCACTGGTTGAATCTGTCTCCCTTTTGATGTCTGAGTATCTGCTGTTTTCAAACTTACTGCTATTTTCAGAATCTCTTTTGTCTGGTGTTTCACTTTCGTTCGGTGTCATAGATTTAGATTTTATAGCTATGGATTGCTGTGAATCAATATAATCGTTGTAATCTGTGTGATCTTCAACCGGGTCAGTATTTGTGTATTCTTCCTCATCGGGAAATGAACCTACAATCGAGTTATCGGATGTTTCTACCTGTTCCTCTTCAACAACTTCCTTTTTGGCTGAATCCTCTTTAACTGAATCCTCTTTAACTGAATCCTCTTTAACTAAGGAGGCCTTGATTAGGTCCTCTATGTCAGAAGAATCTTTGACGATGTCCTTTTTGGGAATTTCTTTTTTAACAACCTCCTTTTTAATTTCTACGGGTTGCTCAACGATATTTTTCTCTTCTGAGTCGGACAGATCGTTTATGGGTGTTTTTTTCTCTGCGATACCATCCAGTTGGACAGGTTCCAAAAAGGAAAAAGGCATATTGACCAGATCCTTGATCGCTTGTTCAGGAGTAAATGTTATTTTATAATGTTCTTTGATTTTAATTTCCTGACCGGTAGAGACATTTACACTTTTGCGAGGTTCTACCTTTATCATTTTAAAGGTGCCCAATCCATTAATTTTGACAGTATCTCCCTGAAAAAGCGCATCTTCGATAACCTTAAAAAATGCTTTAACAAATTCCTCTGCATCCTTTTTCTTGATTTTGCCAAGTTCGGAAAGCTGATCGGTCAGATTCTGAAGTAATAATTTATTATTCATTACCGGAATAGGTCTTAAGTTTATCCTTCATTGTTGTACCGGGCTTAAAATTTGGAACCAGCTTCGGTGGAATCATCCAATGATTGCCAGTAGATGGATTGACTGAAACTCGCTCCTCTTTCTTTTTAACCTCAAAAGTTCCAAAACCTTTAATGGCAAGGCTGTCTCCTTCAGAAAGGATTTTTGCAATGATGGATGTAGTCATTTCAACAAGCTCGGGTGTCCGATCACCGTTGGTTGAAACGGTTTGCTGAATTTTCTGAATGAAATCTTTATTATTCAAGTCAAAAGTTGTTTAATAAGGTTTATTTGCTGCGATATTAACGAAAATACAGCAAACCTGCAAGTTTTTTAAACCATATTCTTGATTATAAGAATGCGTAAAAAACCAAAAAAGAAGCTGTATTACATTACTGACAGCTTCTTTTTTAGGATTATAGATTCCCTGCAAATGGTTGGAGGGGTTTGATCAATAGTTAGCGCAATGCGGCCTGTGCAGCAGCCAATCGTGCGATTGGCACACGGAATGGAGAACAGCTTACATAATTCAGACCGACACGGTGGCAGAATTCAACAGAAGATGGTTCACCACCATGTTCTCCACAAATACCACATTTCAGATCCGGACGGATGGAACGTCCTTTTTCGGTCGCCATTCTGATGAGTTGTCCAACACCCTTTTGATCCAGCACCTGGAATGGGTCTGCTTTGAGGATCTTCTTTTCCAGATAGATTGGTAAGAAGGAGGCAATATCATCGCGGCTATAACCGAAGGTCATTTGAGTCAGGTCATTGGTACCGAAAGAGAAGAATTCAGCAGAAGTGGCAATACGGTCAGCGGTCAGGGCAGCACGGGGAATTTCAATCATCGTTCCAACCTTGTAGTCAATGCGACGACCCGTTTCTGCAAATATATCCTCTGCTGTTTTACGGATAACTTTTTCCTGTTCAAGAAATTCATAAAGGATACCGGTAAGTGGAACCATAATTTCAGGTATGGCTACAACACCTTCAGCTTGCAGTTCCAAAGCTGCACCAAGGATGGCGCGTGTCTGCATTTCGGTGATTTCGGGATATGTGTTACCCAAACGGCATCCACGGTGTCCCAACATTGGGTTGGCTTCGTGCAAGGCGTTTACACGTTGTTGTATGGTCTTCAGGGATATACCCATACTTTTGGCCAATTCAGCTTGTTCTCTTTCTTCGTGAGGAACAAATTCATGCAAAGGTGGATCCAGTAAACGAACAGTCACGGGAAGATCGTGCATGATTTTGAATATGCCTTTAAAGTCGGCCTTCTGATAGGGAAGGATTTTTTTCAACGCATTACGACGACCTGATTCATCTTCAGCCAGAATCATTTCACGCATTGCCTTAATTTTTTCGCCTTCAAAGAACATGTGCTCTGTACGGCAAAGACCGATGCCTTTTGCACCAAACTTGCGGGCCACTTCAGCGTCATGTGGGGTATCTGCATTGGTACGTACCGACATGCGTGTGAATTTTTCAGCCATAGTCATCAGTTCTGCAAAATCTGCATCCACTTCTGCCTCTTTGGTTGCTACTGAACCCAAATAGATATCTCCGGTAGATCCATTAAGTGAAATATAGTCGCCTTCGTTCAATACGATATCTCCTACTTCTATCACTTTGGTTGCATAATCAATTCTCAGACTTCCTGCTCCGGATACGCAGCATTTACCCATACCACGAGCCACTACGGCAGCGTGTGAGGTCATGCCGCCACGTGCGGTCAAAATGCCCTGAGCAGCGGCCATACCGGCCAAATCTTCTGGTGAAGTCTCGATGCGGACCATGATGACTTTTTCGCCCCTGGATGCCCATTCTGAAGCATCGTCGGCGTTAAATACGATACGACCTGATGCGGCACCCGGTGATGCTGCCAATCCTTTTGCAACTATTTTTGCATTTTTGATGGCTGTAGTATCAAATATGGGGTGTAGCAATTCATCGAGTTTGTTGGGTTCTACGCGCAAGACAGCTGTCTTTTCATCTATGATGCCCTGATGAAACATATCAACGGCAATCTTGACCATGGCTGCCCCTGTGCGTTTTCCGTTACGGGTTTGCAAAAACCAGAGCTTTCCTTCCTGTACGGTGAACTCCATGTCCTGCATGTCTTTATAATGGCTTTCCAGTTTTTCCTGGATGGCATTTAATTCCTTAAAGATCTTTGGCATGGCTTCCTCCATGGAAGGAAATTTATTCAGACGCTCTGCTTCACTGACACCAGCCAATTTTGCCCAACGTTGAGAACCTTCTTTGGTAATTTGTTGTGGAGTGCGGATACCGGCTACAACATCTTCACCCTGAGCATTGATCAGATATTCACCAATAAATTGGTCTTCACCGGTAGCGGCATCACGTGAGAAGCATACACCCGTTGCCGAGGTATCACCCATATTACCAAATACCATGGCTTGAACGGTGACAGCAGTACCCCATTCAGCAGGAATACCTTCCATTTTGCGGTAAAGTATGGCTCTGTCATTCATCCAGCTATCAAAAACGGAACAGACAGCACCCCACAACTGATCGTATGATTTTTCCGGAAAATCTTTTCCGGTTTGTTTCTTAACGGCAGCCTTGAATTTTCCGACCATGATCTGGAGATCTTCCACTGTCAGTTCGGTATCCAGCTTAACGCCTTTTTCTTCTTTTATATGTTCAATTATTTGTTCAAATGGATCTATGTCATTTTTGTTGACTGGTTTCATTCCTAAAACAACGTCTCCGTACATCTGTACAAAACGACGGTAGGAATCCCATACAAAACGGGCATTACCAGTTTTGCGGATCAAACCTTCAACCACTGCATCGTTTAAACCGAGATTCAAAATGGTGTCCATCATACCCGGCATGGAAGCACGCGCACCTGAACGAACCGATACCAATAAGGGATTCTCGATATCACCGAATTTTGATTTCATTAAAGTTTCAACACCCTTGATCGCTGCTTCCACGTCGGCTTTAAGCAAAGTGACGACGTTATCCTTGCCAATCTCATAGTATTCTGAACAAACATCTGTGGTTATGGTAAAACCTGGAGGGACAGGAACGCCTATCAAATTCATTTCAGCCAAGTTGGCTCCTTTGCCGCCAAGCAAATTTTTCATGGTAGCCTTACCTTCGGCTTTACCATTTCCAAAGGTGTACACTCTTTTAGTAGTCATTATTGGTATAAAGGTTAAAGGTGAATAAACTCAATCGTTTTTTCTGTGTGTTTTTCTATCTGCACAAAAATAGGAAATTTTGTCAATAACCAAACGGAAAAGCAATCAAAAAAACACTTGATTGAAATCCGTAAAAAATAATTGTCTACAATTTTGTATTTTTGTACCACTAAATAAGACAATTATTACAAGAAATCAAATAAACGGTCCTAAAATTCTATCATTTTGGCAAGAAATAAAAAAGTGCTTCCTATACTGGAAGCGGTAAAAATAAGCAATATAGCTGCAGAAGGAAAAGCGATTGCACGCGTTGATGACATGGTCGTTTTTGTACCATTCGTAGCACCAGGAGATGTTGTGGACATTCAGGTAACAAAGAAAAAGCACAAATATGCGGAAGGCAGGGCAATAAAGTATCATTCCTATGCAGAAGACAGAGCAACTCCATTTTGTGAACATTTTGGTGTTTGTGGTGGCTGCAAATGGCAACAAATACCTTATCAGGGTCAAATTGAATTTAAACAGCAACAAGTGATTGATGCTTTGACCCGCATTGGTAAAATTGACCTTCCGGAATTTACGTCTACTGATGGCGGTGCGTTTGTCAATGAAGGCTTCTACCCCATTCTGGGTTCCGCAAAGACCCAATATTATCGCAACAAACTGGAATTCACCTTTTCAGACAAGCGTTGGATGACGTACGAGGAAGTCGCATCGGGTGCCACTTTTGAAAGTATGAACGCACTTGGTTTTCATATTCCCGGAATGTTTGATAAAGTACTGGACATCAACAAATGTTGGTTGCAGAATGAACTTTCTAACAGCATTCGCACCTGTATCAAGGATTTTTGTCTTAAAAACGACTACAGTTACTTTGACCTGAGAAAGCAGGAAGGTTTGATGCGTAACTTGATCATCCGGACTTCTTCGACGGGTGAAGTGATGCTGATTGTGATTTTCTTTGAGGATGATACCGAAAAAAGGGACGCTTTAATGCAACACATCGATGTGAACTTTCCGGAAATCACTTCATTGATATACATCATCAATGAAAAGGCTAACGATACCATCGGAGATCAGGAAATCAACGTGTTCAAAGGTCGTGACCATATTTTCGAAGAGATGGAGGGTCTGAAATTCAAGATCGGCCCGAAATCATTCTATCAGACCAATTCGGACCAGGCTTATGAGCTTTATAAGATTACCCGTTCTTTTGCCGGTTTGAAAGGCGACGAACTGGTTTATGACTTATATACCGGCACAGGTACCATTGCTTTGTTCCTGGCCAGATTCTGTAAACAGATCATCGGTGTGGAATATGTTCCGGAAGCAATTGAGGATGCTAAGGTCAATGCAAAACTGAACGGCCTGGAAAATACGCAGTTCTTTGCCGGTGATATGAAGGATGTACTCAATAAAAGCTTTTTGGATACTTATGGCAAACCGGATGTCATCATCACAGACCCACCAAGGGCTGGTATGCATACGGATGTGGTAAACACCATTCTGCTTGCAGAACCCCAACGCATTGTTTATGTAAGCTGCAATCCGGCCACTCAGGCTCGTGATTTGGCCTTGCTTGATTTTGACTATGAGGTGAAAAAAGTACAACCTGTGGATATGTTTCCTCATACGCAGCATGTAGAGAATGTGGTGCTCTTGGAAAAAAGGGCGGTAAAGAAAGAAAGGCCGGTAGAGATTGTTGAACCGGAAATTGAGAAAGTGGAAGAAATCGAAGAACCTGAGGAAAGACAAATCAGGATCGGATAGGTTCAACCTACACATATGAAAAGAGGCTAATCAACTATTTTTGATTTAGCCTCTTTTTCGTTTCATAGCATTACTTCCGTTTCCAACCAGGATGTATTGAACGTATTTTTATTTTCCAGAATAGCCGTATTAACCCTTTACCGCTATAGCTTCAATTTCGACCAAAGCACCTTTTGGCAGAGCTTTTACTGCTATGGTAGACCTGGCTGGAAAAGTTCCGGTGAACTGCGATTTGTAAACCTCATTCATGCCTTCGAAATGGCTCATATCGGAGAGGAATACGGTGGTTTTCACCACACAGTCTAAGCTACAGCCGGCTTCCTTTAATATGGCATCCAGGTTGGCTATGGATTGTTTGGTTTGTCCGGTGATATCTCCGGCATCAATCTGACCGGTTTCAGGGTTGACGGGTATCTGACCTGAGACAAATAGCATGTTTGATACTTCTATAGCCTGACTGTATGGGCCAATGGCTGCAGGTGCCTGATTGGTTGAAATGACTTTACGCATTGTTATATGAGTTTAGATGTTAAAACGATCAGAATCCAAAAAAATAGCCCGCCAGACCAACGACCAGTCCAAGAACCACATTGATACTCTTCACGGCAAAAAAACCTCGTTTGGACTCCGCCAGCAAAGGTAATGTTGAATGACCATCCTGAGTGAGTGAATTGGCCATCAGTATACTAAAAGGAATGGTTCCACCCAGGAAAAGAGATATAAAGATCAAATGTGGACCGGATTCAGGAATAATGCCTATCAAAACGGCAAAAAGCAAGACCCAAAGTTGATTTTTTTCAACCCAGGAAATCATATCCACTGAATTCAAAAGAAAGTGAATGAGTAAAAGTGCAACGAATGTCCACAGGAAAATCTTTGGAACATGCTGTTTGATAATGTGATGCCAGAGATGTTCTTCCAGAAAATGGTCGTTGACAAAGACAAAGGTAAAAAGTACGAAGATGGCCAGAAACAGGAAAATACTGTTGAACCAGGATTCTTCCAGGGGTAGACTAAAGCCATTCTGACTGATGGCCTCTGTCATTGAAACAGTTCCTTCATGCTCTTCGTGATCAAAAAATCCGCTTGCCATACCATATATAAAGAGCAACAACCCTGAAATCAGTAGTACTCTGGTAAAGGACAGTTGCTTGAAATTTGACTTCCAGCTGCCAAAGAGATCGTGTAAGTTCATTTGCTCATGATCATGAACCACTAAGTGATGATTCATATCTTTTGGGGTGGCCACTTTGATGCCCAATTTGTCTATTGTGATACCAACAACGATTCCGATGAGCATCAATATGCCAAAAAGAAGAAAGGCTTTTTCCGGCATCCGAACAAGCATGACAAAAGCCTCATCACCTACACTGCTGATCATGGCAGCTATCAGTGAACCAAAACTGATGGCACCATGGGTCCACATACCTACAACTGCAAATCCACCGAAACATCCCGGTATCAATCCTAAAAAAGCTGCAATGAAAACCTGAAGCGGTTTATTCGTACTAAGCCATTTGCTCCATTTCCCTTGCGTGAAAACATTCAAAAGTTCAATAAAGAGCATGATTACAATGACAAAACTTGTAATCATCAAGGTACTCCGAAGAACATCCGTCAAAACTTCAACCATATTTTCCTATCTCAGATTCGTATTCTCTTACAATTTTCTTCTATTTTGCCCTAAACCAACCAGATGAGAAATAGCTCAATAGGGCGCTAAGTTCAAGGCACATGTAAGGAGTCACACCGGAGCGTACTTTTCGTACGTGAGGATTGACTCATTACATGTAACGCCGAAATTAACGTCCTATTCAGCTATTTCCGTGCGGTGTTTTAGGGCTTCGTATATGAGCACCCCCGCTGCAACTGAAACATTCAATGAACCAATTTTTCCAAGTATTGGAATCTGGACCAATTCGTCGCAAATACGAATGTTTTCATTGGCTATACCGGTATCTTCTGCACCCATGACGATAGCGACGGGTCCGGAATAATTGGCTTTAGTATAAACTTCTGACGCTTTTTCCGTTGCTGCAATAACGTGAACTCCGGAATTTTTAAGAAAAATGATCGCTTCACGGATGGTGCGTTCGCGGCAAACGGGCAGTGTATGTAAGGCTCCTGCAGAGGTTTTAACAGCATCGGCATTCACACTGACACTATCGGTCTGAGGAATGACTATGGCATCTACTCCTGCGCATTCACAGGTTCTGGCAATGGCTCCGAAATTACGGACATCGGTCAGTCCATCCAGCAAAATGATGAATGGGTCCTTGCCTGCTTCATAAAGAGCTGGGATAATATCTTCCAGATGTTGATAAGTAACAGCTGAAATAAAGGCAACCACACCCTGGTGATTTTTCATGGTCACTCGGTTGAGCTTTTCAAGAGGAACTCTTTGCACGGGAATATGGGTACCATGAAGTGCATCAAAAAGCTCTTTGGTCAATTCGGTTTCCAGATCCTTTTTTACCAGGATCTTATCTATATCTTTACCTGCCAGAACGGCTTCCAGTACTGCGCGCACTCCGAAAATGAATTCTGATTTGCTTTCACTGGAATTGCGGGGACCAAAAGGTTGACGTGGGTTTCTGTTGTACATTGTATTCATAATTTGTTTATTGATTTTCGAGCAATAAGGTGTGAGCATTTCGGATAGCTGCCTCGCTGACATTGGCACCACTCAGCATTTGAGCGATTTCCTGCAGGCGTTCTTCTTCCTTCAACCGCTTCACATCTGTAACACTTCGATCGTTTTGATCTATTTTATATACTTTATAATGGCAATCGCCTTTTGCAGCGATCTGTGGCAAATGCGTGATGCATATCACCTGTCTTTTTGAAGCTATGGCTTTCATGATCTGCCCCATCTTATGAGCTATCTCGCCGGAAACACCGGTATCAATTTCATCAAAAAGAAGCGTTGGCAAACTGGTAAAATCAGCTATCAGCGATTTAATGCTCAGCATAATACGGGAAATCTCACCACCTGAAGCAATTTGACTGATGGGTTGAAGCACTGTATTTTTATTGGCAGAAAACAGAAAACAAATCTGATCCTGTCCGTCTAAATCCAACGGTTTCTTTTTTTGGTCTATCTGAAGGGCTGCTTTTGGCATACCCAATTGCACCAGCAAATGTACTAGTTTTTCCTCAATTGGCTTATGTAAAACCGACCTGGATGCGGAAAGTTTATCAGCAAGACTCTGAGCCTGAGTCCCGGATTCTTTCAGCCTTTTTTTCAAATCGGCCAGGTCATCATCAAACGAATCTATCACAGAGAGCTTTCTCGATAGTTCCTCCCGAATTTCAATCAGTTCTGATGTGCTTTTCACCCGATGTTTCTGTTGCAGGGTGTACAGTTGGTTCATCCTGTCGCTGACTTGTTCCATCCTTTCAGGGTTCACCTCCACGTCGTTCAGAAAGACTTCCAATTCCCCGGCCAAATCCTTCATGTCCAGGTAACAGGAATGAATACGTTCACGTGGCTCCTGTAACTTTGAAAAGACTTTTTGGATAGCCTCTATTTGATTCAGGGCAGCTTTGAGAGAGACATTGACGCCATGTTCATCCTCATCCAGTAGATTGAATATTTTACTCAGCCCCAGTTTTATTTCTTCAGCATGAGTCAGCATTTCCCACTCCGATTCGAGATCCTGTTGTTCACCCTCCCGAAGTTTGGCCTCTTCCAACTGAATAAACTGAAAACGTAAATAATCTTCTTCTTCCTTGGATTTTCTGGCTGTTTCTTCCAGTTTTTTAAGCGAAACCTGCAGCTCCTTATAGTGTTGATAAGCTATCTTATAATTATTCTGAAGATCGATGTTACCGGCAACGGAGTCCACCACATTGAGTTGAAAAACATCATCACCGAGGAACAGATTCTGGTGTTGAGAATGTATATCAATTAGTTGTGCAGTGAGATTCTTAAGTACAGACAAGGAAACCGGAGAATCGTTCACAAAAGCGCGACTTTTACCGTTGCTGTAAAGTTCCCGTCGAATCAGACAATTATCCGGGGAGAATTCGAGATCATTCTCCGTAAAGAAGGGTTCCATTCCATAAGCAGCAATACTAAAATCTGCCTCAACCAGGCATTTATCAAAACCTTCTTTTATGACACGTGACTCAGCTCGCTGACCAAGAATCAGTGATAAGGCTCCCAAAAGAATGGATTTTCCCGCTCCTGTTTCTCCGGTGATAACGGAAAATCCTTTATCAAAATCAAGATCCAGACGGTCTATCAATGCATAATTTTCAATATAGAGCTTTTGAAGCATAACTTATTTTTTCGTTTTTATGCCATCCAACCGTGTCATAGCTGCCGGATAAACTTCAGTCAGTAGATTGAATATCGATTCCTTCTCCTGAACACTGGCTTTAGTGAATATATTGATCAGTTCGTCGGCTTTGGTATCCAGAAAATTACTTAACAAGGGGGAACGTGAGTCAGCCTGTTTGGCCAGGGTCAAACCCTGAAGTGAGGACAAAATCTGATTCCGGCCTTCTTCAGCCTTTTCATACATGACGTCGAGTCCCAAACGATGGTAATTGTAAGACAATATCCGCATGGATGCTTGATTTGGGTCCATCAATGAATTTATCCATCCCCAATGATTCTTATCCTCCTGAGCTTTCCAGTTTTGGCCGAGTGTACCCTGTGCCAGGGATGTAATTTCTTGTGCTTTCTGAAAAAATGGTTCACCACCTTTTTGGGAAAAGCTGTCAAAATCCAGTCCTAAAATCACATAGGACCAGAAAGCAAGTGTCGCTGTCAGATTGTCGTCCATGGAAGTTGAATTAAAGGTCAGGTTCTGATTTTCCTGATATTCAAAGGTGAAATCTTCACGCATATTCAACAACGTTGTCGTATAGGATGAACCAAAAACCGGTCTGGAAGACTGAATCTGCAAATCGCAGGTATGCGTGTTGCCTTCTCGGGTCTTGATGATAAAAATGAATGAGCAATCTATCTTCTCCAGATTCTTAAGCTCCAGGTTTGACCACCTTTGAGTGTTCATAAACTCCAGAACCACCTCCCTCAAACTCTCATAAACGGCTTTGTCGGTACCGGTGATCTGTTGGGAATTGATTTGTACCTTACAATTCAGCTCCTGCGCCTTAAGCCCTGGAATGCAGAACATCAGGGCAATAAGTAGCAAACCGGAAATCAGGTGTCGTCTATTTTTCATACCGCGTTCGTTGAAGGACAAAAATAATATATTAATTTAATATTTATTAATTATTTAATAAATATTCAGACATAACATTCAGAATATCTTCTGCAACCTCATTCTTAGTCTTTAAAGGAAACGGTATGGCATACCCTTCTCTATTCAGAATCGTTATTTTATTGGTATCATGCTTAAAGCCTGCTCCAGAATCATTCAGGGAGTTTAAAACAATGAAATCCAGATTCTTGCGTTCCAGTTTCAGCTGTGCATTCTTTTCTTCCTGATCTGTCTCGAGTGCAAAACCGACCAATACCTGCCCCTCTCTTTTGACTGCCCCTAAAGCAGCAGCTATATCGCGGGTAGGCTTCAATTCGAGATGGAAGTCTTCTTCTCCCCTTTTCGTCTTGCTTTCAAAGATTTGTACCGGTGTAAAGTCTGCCACTGCTGCACAAAGGATGGCTGCATCCATGTCAGCAAAGCGGGCAGTGGCAGCATCAAACATCTGAGCGGCAGATTCTACATCACTGCGCTCAATAGCAGGATGTTCCGTTTTCAACGTAACAGGTCCTGCAACCAGCAAGACTTCCGCTCCTCTTTCAGCGCAGGCTTCAGCCAAAGCAAAACCCATTTTCCCTGATGAGTAGTTTCCGATAAAGCGGACAGGATCAATTTTCTCAAAAGTTGGCCCGGCCGTAATCAGTATTTTTTTACCTGCCCAGGGCTTTTGTACGGATAAAAACTCTGATAATATCCGGAATAGGATTGCAGGATCTTCCATCCTTCCTTTCCCAAAGTCACCACAAGCCAGTTCTCCAACTGTCGGTTCTATAAAATGAACGCCAGTTTCCCGGAGATATTGCATATTTTTCTGCACAACAGGATGTTCGTACATCTTGACGTTCATAGCCGGTGCCATGAAAACAGGTTTATTGAAAGCCAGATAGGTCGTTGTAAGGGCATCGTCTGCAATACCTGTTGCAAATTTTCCCAGTACATTAGCTGTAGCCGGAGCAATCAGAAAAAGATCGGCCCAATCCGCCAGTGCAATATGTTCGGTTGACCAGGCATTGACCGCTTCATAAGTATCTGCATAGACCTTATTCTTTGACAACGTCTCCAGTGTAAGCCTGGTCACAAATTCGAGCGCATTTTTAGTAGCAACGACCTGCACTTCAGCTCCCGCTTTCACGAAAAGACGAATTAATTCCGGTGTCTTGTAGGCAGCAATGCCACCTGATATTCCCAATAAAATGCGCTTTCCTTTCATCATAGGTCACTTATTATTTAGTGCACGCAAACGAATGCGTGTCAGGACATTCTTCGTATTCAGGGAAAAATCACCCTGCATCATCCAGCCATAATAGCCTGTATCACGCTTCAGCACTTCATCTACTGGTTTATCCTTGTATTTTCCAAAATTAAAGACCTCTTCATTCTTGTCGTTCAGTACGATTTTACCGGCAAAATCTACATTCTTGTTGAAGCTGGAAAATTCAGACAGGTATTGAACATCATTCTGCAAATCGGGGTACATATCCAATTGTGATTTCAGTACCTCATACGTGGCATGGGTATCCGCTTCTGCCCCGTGTGCACCATCCAGCGTTTTACCACAATAGAACTTGTATGCCGCCGTGAGTGTGCGTTGCTCCATCTTATGGAAGATAACCTGAACATCAATGAATTTGCGTTTGCTTAAATCAATGTCAATGTCATTGCGTAGAAACTCCTCCACCAACATAGGGATGTCAAAACGGTTGGAATTGAAACCAGCAATGTCGCAACCTTCAATATCTTTAGCCACCATCTTTCCAATTTCCCGGAATGTGGGACAATCAGTCACATCCGCATCGTAGATATGATGTATTTCGGAGGATTCAGGCGGAATGGGCATTCCAGGATTCAACCGGTAGGTTTTGGTTTCTTCCTGACCATTAGGAAGAACTTTCAAATAACAAATTTCGACGATCCGGTCACTGTTAACATTTATTCCGGTTGCTTCCAGATCAAAAAAGACGATCGGATTCTTAAGATTCAATTGCATATTAACTCAAGTATAAAGATGGACAATCCCACAGCCGAATTATAAACTGTGGGATTGCTGTTGTATTTTAAAAAAAGGATTAATCGTTGAGCAACATGGGCATCAACAACATCAGCAAGTCCTGGTTCTCTTCATTTTGTAAGGGTAAGAAAAGACCTGCACGGGATGGATCTGCCAACTCAAGAACGATGTCCTGAGTATTCAGGTTTGAAACGATATCAATGATAAACTGCGCCTTAAAACCGATGGTTATGCGCTCCCCATCGTACTGACATGAAATTGTTTCTTCAGCAGAAGTGGAAAAATCGATATCCTGAGTGGTCAGTTCAATGCGGTTGCTTGAAATAACCATCTTGACCAGACTGCTTGCCTGATTTGCAAAAATGGCCACCCGTTTCAATGTGTTCAGGAAAGAAACGCGGTCTACGAGCACTTTGTAGGGATTATTTTGTGGAATTACGACGTTGTAATTGGGAAAACGACCTTCCACCAAACGACAGAAAATGGTATAACTTGAAAGACGGAATACCACGTTGCTGTCATCAAAAGAAACAATGACCTGGCCCGTTTCCTTTGGAAGAATGACACGAAGCAAATTGGACGGCTTTTTGGGTATGATAAGCATCGCTTTCTGGTCACCATGTACACTGGTATTTGTCAAGCGAACCAATTTGTGGGAATCGGAAGCTACGAACGTGACATTCTCTGGAGAAATATCCAGAACAACTCCGTTCATGACAGGTCTGAGTTCATCATCAGCTGAAGCAAAAAGAGTGGAATTGATGCCGTTTAAAAGAACGGATGCAGGAATTTCCAGATTGCTGCTGCTTTCCTTCAATTCTTTCATTTTTGGGAATTCATCCCCATTCTGAGCCACAAATTTATATTTTCCATTCTGATAGTAAATGGTCACTTCCAGGCTGTTCTCGTCAATTTCGATGGTCAATGGTTGTTCAGAAAGTTCGCGCAGGGAGTCGATCAATGTTTTGGAAGGGATGGCAAATGAACCGTCACCTTCCGAATCAATCAGATCGAAATTGGTGACCAGGGTCGTTTCCGTATCTGACGCTGTAGCTGTCAGTTTCTTACCTTCAATTTTCAACAAAAAACAATCCAGAATCGGCAAGGTATTCTTTGAATTGATTACCCGGCTTATAGCTTGAAGATGGCTCAGAAGAGCTGAACTTGATGCAATAAATTTCATATAGTGATTATTTATAGTATATTTTTATAATTAGTTCATTGTTTGTACAAAAATACGAAAAAAAAGTATGCAGTTCGTTGCAATTATTTTTTTTTGTCATTTCTGCAGAATGAATTATATACGGTTTTTAGTATCTCAAACAAACTACCTATCTAACTATATTTCAACAATTAAACCATCATATGCCAGCTGTACCCCCTCTGGCAATATCTGATTGGCTTCTTCATGCAAACCCATGTCGTGGCTCATGTGTATGAGATACGACCGCTCCGGTTTAATGGCCTCAATCAAATCAAGAGCCTGTTGCAGGGAGTTGTGTGAAATGTGTTTTGCAGGCCTCAATGCATCAACCACTAATACTTTCAGGTGGTGCAATTTGTCTATTTCTGAGGGTTCGATGTGATTAAAATCGGTCAGATAAGCCATATCTCCGATACGGAATCCCAGAACAGGCAAACGGTAATGCATCACCTCGATGGGTATGACCTTCAGGTGAGCCACCTTAAACGGCTTCATGGTCACTGTACTTACATTGAAAAGCGGTACACCCGGATAAGGGTTCTCTGCAAAACTGTAAGGCATAATGACTTTGATCTTATCCAGCACACGCTGAGAGGTAAAAAGAGGAATTTCCTTGTAGGTACAATAAGGCCTCAGATCATCCATACCCCCTACGTGATCGTAATGCTCGTGGGTGATCAGGAGTGCATCGATTTGCCGGATATGCTCCCGTAGGGCCTGTTGGCGAAAATCGGGACCGCAATCCACCAGGATGGAGGTATCCGCATCTTCGATAAAAACGGAAGTCCTTAAACGATTATCCTTAGGGTCTTTGGACATACAGACCGCACAGCTGCACAACAATTGCGGAATTCCAGTGGATGTACCTGTACCCAGAAAAGTTAGCTTCATGATTCAAAACTTAAATAAACAAAACTTCAGGATGCAGGTTGATACCAAACAGGCTGCTTATATCGTGAATGATCCTGTCAGAAAGGGCTATCACATCGGCAGCATTAGCCTGACCCGGATTAATGAGCACCAGAGCCTGACGGTGATGTACAGCCGCATTACCAAGACTCTTCCCTTTCCATCCGGCTTGATCGATGCACCAGGCAGCTGAAACTTTAACCCGACCATTCTCCAAAGGCCAGCCAGGCATCAGAGGATATTTTTTCTTCAATGCCTGATATTGGTCAGCCGGAATTTCCGGATTCATGAAAAAACTGCCGGCATTACCTGTCTGCAAATGGTCCGGAAGCTTTTCAGCCCGGATTTCAAGGATGGACTGCCGGATGTTCGGGAGATTGACTCCCCCTTTTTCCTGAACACGAACGACCAAGTCACCATACTGAATATTTTCTACTAATTCCTTTGACAATCTATATGTTACATAGCAAACTATAAAGCGATTCTTTAATCTGTTCTTAAAAATACTGTTTCTATAACCAAATTGACAATCGTCATTTGAGAACTGTTCCAATTGCATTGTTTCCAGATTAAGCGCTTCGACGGATTCAATCGTGTCTCTCACTTCAGAACCATAGGCCCCGATATTCTGAACAGGACTGGCCCCTACTTCACCGGGAATTCCGGAAAGGTTTTCCATACCACTCCAGCCTTTCTCCACTGCATAAGCAACGAAGTCGTCCCAGACCACACCTGAACCAGCTTTCACCAGGACCGTACGGTCGTCTTCCTGAACGAGTTCGATGGTATTTATTTTTGAATGAAGTAAAAGACCGGGGTAATCACGTGTAAAAAGCAGGTTGCTACCCCCACCTACAGCCAATAAAGGAAGGCCTTTGTATTTTTGATCAGACAAAATCCGACTCAGTTCTTCCACGTTGTCAAAATCGAACCAATAATGGGTTTTAACATCCATGTGAAAAGTATGTCTGTCTTTCAGGGAGCAATTTTCAAGTACCAACATGATCCTATTTTTATAGAACAAAAATACAGGTTATTTTCTGTGAATGCAAGTTCAGTAATAAGTGATTTTTAATTCTATCTTTGCCTTACAAAAATTAATAGTATTATGTTATCCATACTAATACCGGAATACAATTACAACTGCACCAAACTAGTCAACGATCTGTTCATTCAGTGCAAAGCAGCAGGTTTTGCCTATGAAATACTGGTTATGGATGATTCTTCTACCCAATACAAAGAAGAAAATAGAACCATTTCGGAAATACCGGGTTGCAGGTTTATTGAAGTAGGGCAAGTCGGTCAGAATCTGGGTTGTACAAAAACCAAGAACAGTCTAACCAGTCTGGCCCAATACCCCTACCTGCTGATCATCGATTGCGATATGGGCGTGGTTGACGATCGTTACATTCAACACTATGTAGAAGCCATGGGCAAAGCCCCCGTTGTCATTGGAGGATTCAGATATTGTGAGGAGAAAGTGGATGCTGACCGACTTCTGCGCTGGCATTACGGCAGAAACCGCGAAAGCCTGCCGGCCGCTATACGAAATCAAAATCCATGGAAAGCAACAAACACGTCGAATGCCATGATCGAAAAATACATTTTCGACAAAATCCATTTCGACGAGCAATTCAAGGATTATGGGCACGAAGATACACTCTGGGGCATCACACTCAAGCAACAGAGTATCCAAGTCCTTCACATAGATAATCAACTATACCACAACGGATTGGATAAAAATGAAGTTTTCCTGGCCAAGAGCCTTAAAGCAGTGGAAAAATACGTCACAGTTCCTCAAATCCGAACCCAAGAAGCAGTTAAGAATATACGAATTTTCAAAGCTTACAATACCGTAAAAAAGCTGGGACTTGACAAGTTTTTGGCCTTCAAATACAAGTATGCAGGCAAATGTATGGCACGCAATCTATGTGGAAAACATCCTTACCTTTTCATTTTTGACCTCTACCGGCTGAGTTATTTATGCTCTTTCTGCCTGAAACAGAAATTATAAGTAATGAAAGTCACCATCATCATACCGGTCTACAATGTTTCCGAATACATTGAACGTTGCATGGATTCTGTCATTGGGCAAACCTACCCGGATATCGAATGCATTCTGGTGGATGATTGTTCCCCGGACAACAGTGTCGACCTGGTGAAATCAAAGATTGCTTCCTACTCCGGCAGCATCACGTTCCGGATCCTTCACCACGAAAAGAACAAAGGTCTCTCCGGTGCCAGAAATACGGGCATTGAAGCCTCAACAGGCTACTATGTGTATTTCCTGGACAGTGATGACGAAATCATGGAAAATGGCATAGAACTGCTTGCTGACCTGGCGTTGAGACACCCTGGTGTAGACATCGTACAGGGAAGTTCCGATGTTCTCGAAGGAAACAGCCTCAACAAAAGGTATCGTATCGGGAAAAATATACCTGAATTTTCCGACAACCCTTTCTGGTTAAAGAAAAGCATGTTGGAAGGTGAAACGTTCCCGTTAACCGCCTGGAACAAGCTCATAAAGCGTGACTTTTTCCTGAATGGGCACTTGTTTTACCGGGAAGGAATTATCCATGAAGATGAACACTGGAATTTTTTTGCCGCTAAAAAAGTAAAATCCATGGCCTTCTGCCGGATTCCAACCTATCGGCATTTTATACGGCAAGATTCCATCATGACGTCTACTAACCCCTTAAAAAGCATTAATTGTTGGTTTTACATCATTCAGGATTACATCAACAACATCGATCCGGACATGGTTCGTTTTCAGCGCAAAACGATCTTGAAAGCCGGTTTTGGCAACCTGGCGCACATCACCTGGAACGCCTCTAAAATTCCAGTGAATGACCTCCTGAAACGTCAAAAAGATGTGATGAAGCCCTGTCTGATCAGTGCATGGAAAAGATGTCAGGTATTTGAACTGATACTTTTATCGTATTTTTACCAGCCAGTCTTCGTCTTGAAATTCCTTTGCATGAAAAATGTAAGAGGTATTTACTTTAGAATCGTAAAATATCTGGTTTGATCCTTTGATTTCAGATCAGATTTTAATCCAACTTTCCAGCGCAATGGTCTCTTCCTGTCCAACCATCCAGGTTTTGGGTGCAACCACTTGTTTCTGAGTATTTTCATTGAGAAAAGCACCCCACCAGCTAAAGGAACTGTTTGATATGATGTTGTCCTTACAATGGGACATGAGGTAAATGTACCAATAGGGAAAAACGTCCTCATTTCTGATAAAAACGGCATCATTGGGAAGGTTCAAATTCTTTTTTACCCAAACCAGATCATCGGAGAAAACGAAAACCTTGCGATGCTCAGCCGTGGCCATCATCAAATCCAGGGCTTTTTGGTAGTACGCTACATTACAAACGCCATATCTGTCCCGATAGTCATCCGAAAAGTAATCGCCCCTCCTCACATGCAAGGATATGGAATCTGAATGCCGGATATCTTCCAGATACTCCGTTAAAAAAACAGGCATCGTTTCCTTGGGCTGAAAATAGTTTTTAAAATGACCGACTTGAGAAATATAGAAATCCGTCTGCCAGAAACCGTCAAAATACAGCAATTTGTTGTTGACCGGATACGTCAGGTTGGAATCGGTGATGCTCCTCACAAATGGATTGATGGCAAAAAGCAGCTTGCTGAGTTTGCATATCGGATTTCGGTAATTGTTGTAGATCCGCCAGTCTGAAACAACAGGAAGCTCACTGATGATGTCTATGGAGCACCTTCTTTGGGCTGTACGGTATTTGAAGGAGCTCTTTTCCAGATAGACTGTTTCCCCGTAATAGTCCTTTAGATAGACTGCAAATGCATACTGGAACAACTGATTTCCAATGCCTGAAGAAAGTCGGACTACAATCATTTGTACCTGAGTATTTGTTTGATTCTTGCTACGAAATGTCTGAACACGTACATTGTGTTTTTGCCCTTTAAGCGGAAAATATAGAAAATACCGAGAACATCTTCCTTTTTACGGAAAATGATGGCCGGTTCTGATGGATACGCCCATTCCTGAGGCCGTCCAAAGTATGTGGAAAGGCAAAGCGGACGTTTATCCAGTAAATAGTGATTCAAATGAGACTCATCGTGACTCACTGCTATAAAATCCTTTTTATTGTCCTCCGATATTTGTCGGATCAGAACGTCCTTCATTACCAGAAATTCGCTGGTCCTACCTCCTATCAGACCGCCCTGATAGTACTGAATGCCTTCACCTGCGGGTATATTGGCTGTTGAAACCGGGTTACGCTCATAGGGGAAATCTACAGGCTTCATGCCGTCCTCGGTATGCCAGGACAAATTGACCAGATAGTCATGCTCTTTTCCGGGGAGTACCTCGTGGGGAGAAATGTTTTTCAGGAAACAGGTGTTCGCATTGAAAAAAAAGCAGAAGTCGTATTTCTGCAGCTGGTCGGAAATTCGGTCAAAAAAGAAAAAACGGTCCAGGGTATTGCGTGGCCAGCCTTGATCCTGAGCAGCAATAGGATGTACATGAACGTCTTCCTTAATTTTCGCAGAATCGGTAAAGACGTAGTAATCCTTGGACATTTCACTTAGAAAATTCCATTCGCAGGATTTGTGAAATTCCTCCCAGAATTTGTCGTATTTCCCCAAAGCGATATACAGGATGGCTATTTTGTACATGGGCCTTTATTTTTTAAATGTCTTATAAGCACCGAAAACCAGTGCGTGCAACCAGCTCTTAATGGTGCAGGTGTACTGGATCTTTTGTTTGAGACTTGTATGGACGCCAAACCGCATCAGATCTTTTCCAATTTGTTGCATCCATTCCTTGTCGTCGGTCTCGAAAGCTGAGAATATAAGGTTGGGCAGGGCATTTTGGGTATAGGCTTCAAGGTCCTTTACTTTCAGGCCAAGACCGAACGCAAGTTCCATCGTTTGCAGGAATACAGGATAGGAAAAATCCTTCAGGCTGTCTGAATGACTGCTTGATTTTTCGAGCACCCTGTATACCATCAACTCGTCTTTCATCAGGTAGACCGGGCCTTTTAAGAGCATAGAGAGTGTCATGGGTAAGTCTTCGCAGACCACCTGCTCTCCCTGAAATAGTTCGGGATATTTCTCAATCTGCTCTTTCATCCAGTCTGTCCGGAACAGGGAGGTACCCAATACCAATCTGGGGAAATCCTGTTGGTTCAGATAATCTTTGACCGCTTGAATCCCGAAGTATCCGGATTTGAACCAATCTTGACTGATGTTGGACATATTGGTTTCCAAAGTCCCGTTATTCTGATAGTACTTCTGCCAATTACCATAGACCATGCTCAAGTCCGGTTGTTTTTCCATCAAGTCAACCTGACGGCTCAATTTATCCTTCGTCAGCCAGCAATCGTCTCCTCCACAATCGGCCATGTAGCGTCCTGTGGCCTGACCCAGTAAATCAAAATAATTCCGAATCAGGCCTTTGTTATGTTCATTGAGGAAGAGTCGGATTATATCTGGGTAATTCTGGGCATATTCCTGACAAATGCTTCTGGTTTGATCGGTCGAACAATCTTCACCGACCAATATCTCAAAAGCAAAGGGACACTCCTGCATCAACAGGCTGTCAAGTGTTTTTCCGATATATGCTTCCTGATTGTAAGTAGTGACCAGGATTGAGACCAGTGGGCTTTTATTCATGGATAAGTAATGGGTTATTCTATGCCAAAGATACATCCATCGGACCAAAAATTCAACTTCACATTCATTTAATTCTTAATTTATCGTATTTTTGTATGAAATCTATTATGACCCATGAAGAAACCTGAGGACCTGCTTCTGATAACCATCATCATCCCGATTTACAATCGCGAAAAAATGCTGCCAAAGACCCTGGAATCCATTAGAGGTCAGATTTACAGGCCCATCGAGCTGATATTGGTCGATAACAACTCAGAGGATCGTTCGCTGGAAATTTGCCAGCAATTTCAGGAGTCTTACAGTTGTCTCTTTATGGATATCAAGGTACTACAGGAAAAGAAAAAAGGTGCCAATGCTGCCAGAAATGCCGGAATGGCCGTTGCTACAGGTGATTATGTTCTTTTCTTTGATTCGGATGATGATATGTTCGATGATTGCATTTCAAATATGGTCGGAGAACTTATTGTCGATAAATTCCCCAAAGCAGTAGCGGTTACCTTTTATGTCAATTTACCCGACGGCACCAGGACTATCCGTCCAAAACACACTTCCAGAATTGCGGCTGAACATCTTTTTGACACCGTGATACCAACACACAGCATCTGCATTAGAAGATCCGTCTTGTATGAAATCGGTCCCTGGGACGAAGATCTGGAACGATGGCAGGACCTGGAATTTGGGTTCAGGACCTTATTGCAGACCGATGACCTTGAATGGTTCAAGGATAAACCATTGTATGAAGTTTTTCTGCAAGAAGATTCCATCAGTAATAAAAGTTATTTCGAAGATCACGAGAAAATGTATGCGTCCTTAATGAAAATTAAGGAAACCATTCAAAAACAGAAGAAGGGCTTCAAAAGAAGAAGGCAGCAACGCGCACTTTGTTATAAAATATGTACCATTGGTGCTCAGTTAAAAAAAGAAGGTCATCCGGAACTTGGAAAAAAGTACCTGAAAAAAGCTCTTACCCAGTTGCCATTTTCCAGAATTCTTATTGCTTATTGTCTGCTGTGTTTTCAGTACCTCTATGAAGGTAGGGGTGGTCGCGGGCTTTGGCAGATTGCCAGAGTTTTACTTTAACGATCAGAATCTGAATTCATTGATGCAATTGCAGACCAATTCAGCCTCACTATGCGTAAAAACCTGGGATACGGGTAAACTCAATTCCATTTCATGAATTCGCTCCGTAACAGGAAGGTGTAATTGATTCCATTCGGGATATGCCGCCTGTTGATGAGGTGGTACCGGATAATGAATCAACGTTTGTATGTCTTTCGTTTCCAGGAATGCCTGTAACTGGTCTCTTTTCTCACATAAGACAGGAAAGACGTGAACCACATGCGCATTCCAGTCCTTAATTTCAGGTAAAAGGATTTCCGGATTGTGGATATTTTCCAGATAGTATTTTGCCAAACCTTTACGATAGTCGTTATCCTGGTCCAGACGGTGTAATTTAGCCCTTAGAATGGCAGCCTGGATTTCATCAAGCCTGGAATTGATACCCTGATAGCGGTGGATGTATTTCTCCCGGGACCCATAGTTGGCAAGCACTCTGACACATTCAGCCAAGACAGCGTCGTTTGTCGTTACGCAACCACCGTCTCCCAGACAACCTAAATTTTTTCCCGGATAAAAACTGAATCCTGCGGCATCGCTCAGATTGCCTGTCCGAACACCGTTATACTTAGCTCCATGAGCTTGTGCTGCATCCTCGACAATCTTCAACTTATGCTTCAATGATATATCTTTAATTGGGTTCATGTCTGCGCATTGCCCATACAAATGAACAACGAGAATAGCCTTTGTCTTAGGTGTGATGGCTTCCTCTATCCGACTCGGATCGAGGTTGAATGTTCTGGGGTTGGGTTCCACCAAAACCGGCTTCAGACGATTTCTGGTAATGGACAGAATGCTGGCAATGTACGTATTGGCAGGTACGATCACTTCATCTCCCTCCTTCAAGTCGCCCAGTTCCATCCATGCTCTGAAGATCAAAGTCAGTGCATCCAATCCATTGGCTACACCCACACAATGTGTCGTACCGCAATAAGTGGCAAATTCATCCTCAAATGCTTTCACCTCCCCGCCTAAAAGATACCAACCGGACGTCAGGACTCTTTGAATGGCCTGAGTCAGCTCAGGTTCATACGAATCATTCACTTTCTTTAAATCCAGGAACTTCATCTGATACTCTTTTAAATTCATATTCTTGATGCAGCCTAAAAAATCAAAATTTCGCTTCCAGATATTGACGTATTTTTTCCAGATCTTCAGGTGTATCCACTGCCAGATTCTCGATATCTGTGACAGCAGTCTGAATGGAATAGCCGTTTTCCAACCAGCGCAATTGTTCCAGAGATTCAGTCAGTTCCAAGGGTGACTGAGGCAGGTTTGCAATTTCAGCCAGCGTTTCCATTCGGTAGGCATAAATACCTATATGTTTGTAGAACAATCCTTTGCTCAACCACTCTTCCTGTGGAACGCCTCTCATGAAAGGTATCACAGAACGGCTGAAAAACAGAGCCTCCCCCTTCAGGTTCAGCACCACTTTGGGCGTATTGATGTTCAGGAGTGCTTCCAGGCCATCCTTCTCCGTAAATGCCTTTACCAGCGTAGCCAGACAGGTCTTTTTTCCTGAATCCGTGACAAAGCATTCTTTCAATGATTCTATCTGCCGGGCTTGTATAAAAGGTTCGTCGCCCTGTATGTTGATAACAACGTCGTAATCTCCACCAATTTTACGGGAAGCTTCCAGGCAACGATCCGTGCCACTTCGGTGCTGGTCTGAGGTCATCACGGCTTTACCACCAAAATCCTCTACCGCCTTTCTGATCCGTTCATCATCGGTAGCCACCCAAACATCGTCCAGACAGGGTTTAACCTGTTCATAGACGCGTTGAATCATCATTTTACCACCAATAACAGCCAAAGGTTTTCCCGGAAACCGGGTTGAAGCGTATCTTGCAGGGATAATACCTAGAAATTTCATACCGTTTTTTTATACAAATATACACCATACACCTAATATAACGAGCAAACGCTTATTTTGTTTTAGCATTTATTTTTTTCGTATTTACTATTTCCAAATGAACGATTAATTGATAGTGAAATCCCCTTGGCAACAAATATTGACGGCATACACAATAATATATGGGTTTGGGGTGTTATATTTGTATCCGAAACTGTAAACCTCTACTGATACTGGTTAAACACAAACATGTCAAGCAACAGTACAATGAAATCAACCATCGATGACGTTCAGATCATTCAATTTCCAAAAATGGAGCAACCCAGTGGTAATCTCTCTTTCGTTGAAGAAGAAAACCACATCCCATTTAAGATAGAACGTACATACTGGATCTATGATGTACCCGGAGGACAAATTCGCGGAGGGCATGGCTACAAAATTCAGCAAGAGCTCATTATTGCGTTATCGGGTAGCTTTGATGTCGTGGTTGATGACGGCAAAAACAAAAAGACTTTCTCCCTGACACGCTCCTATTACGGGCTCTATTTGCCGGCTGGCCTTTGGCGGGATATGGAAAATTTCTCCACCAATTCACTGGCAATGGTGCTTAGCTCCACCAGGTTTTCCGAAGAAGATTACATCCGAAATTACCGCGAATTTCAAAAATACAGGCGATGAAACAACATTCGACAGTATACGACTGCAACATCTTACCTCTAAACAAGATACACAACCGGGCAGGTAACATTACCATCGTTGAAGGCGATGAGAATATCCCTTTCACGACGAAACGAATCTATTATCTGTACGATATTCCCGGTGGAGGAAAACGGGGTGGTCATGCCCACAAACAACTATTTCAGCTTATCGTGGCTGCAAGTGGCAGCTTTGACGTATTGTTGGATGACGGAGTCAATAAAAAGATCGTCACACTGAACAGGCCGGATTACGGACTGTTGATTGTTCCCGGTATCTGGCGGGAGCTGTTCGAGTTTTCGTCAGGTTCTGTTTGTCTGGTCCTTGCTTCCGAAAAATACGACGAAGCCGATTATTTAAGAAAATACAATGAATTCAAGGCATGGAAATACAAGAAGTAACGTTTGACGAATTTTCCCAAATCTTTCCTTGCCCGTTTCATACATTCGGAAGTGGTGAATTTGCCCGTTTGAATATGGAGAAAGCAGACCAGGTCTTTTGTCTGGTCTTCAAGGATCATAAGTACAGGCTTGGATTGACAGGAGGACTCAGGAGAAACGGTTTCTTCACCCCTTTTTCTGCCCCACACGGAGGTTTTGTCTATCTGAAAGAGGATATGAAGATTCAGCATTTAGACGAAGCTATAGACTTGTTAATTGATTGGTGTAAAACCAAAAAAATGGAATTTATCAGCTTCACACTCCCCCCAGACCTTTACAGTCCAAATTTTCTGGCCAAACAAGTGAACAGCTTGTTCCGCCATGGTTTTTACATTAAAGATATGGAGTTAAATCACTCTTTCAACCTGGATAATTTCAACGAAAACTATCTTTCATTTATATGGCACAACGCCAGAAAAAATCTGAAAAAAGCGCTGAACAACAACCTGACATTCCGCTTGTGTGAAACAACGGAAGAATTGGAAAAGGCCTATGAAATCATACAGATCAACAGAAACGAACGAGGTTTTCCCCTCAATATGACACTTTCAGAAGTCAAAGAGACTGTAAAAATCATACCGGCAGATGTTTTTCTCGCATTCAATGAAGAGCAGGCCGCAATTGCTTCGGCCATCGTTTTTCACGTAGCCAAAGGTGTAGTACAAGTCATTTACTGGGGGGACCTTCCCAGGTACAGTACGCTCAAGACTATGAACTTCCTGACCTATCGCGTTTTTGAATACTACAAGAATCAAGGAATTAAGATTGTCGATATTGGCCAATCAACAGTTGATTCCATTCCCAATCACGGACTTTGCGACTTTAAAGAAAGCATAGGCTGTGACGTTTCTGAAAAAAGGACTTACCGCATAGAACTACAGGAAGCCAATGTCTGAAAAAGAGCATTCCTACCGACAAATTGTAAAGACGACCTCGCTGTTTGGAGGTGTGCAAGTCTACAACATCCTGATTCAGATTATCCGGTCAAAGGTCATTGCATTGCTCCTGGGAACTGAAGGTATGGGGATCATTGGATTATTCAATGGTGCAAGCATGTTCATTTCCAACCTGACCAATTTTGGTTTGGGTATCAGCGCCGTCAAGAATATTTCCGAAGCCAACGCAACGGGAGATGCCAGGCGTGTTTCAAAAAGCATTAAAGTACTCCAACGTCTGGTTTGGTACACAGGTCTTCTGGGTACAGTATTCACCATCCTATGCTCACCCTGGATCAGTCAGCTCACTTTTGGCACTAAAGACTATACCATTGCCTTTATCTGGATCTCTGTGAGCCTGCTCTTCACACAGCTGAGCAGTGGTCAGCTGGCACTTCTTCAGGGCATGCGGAAACTCAGGTATCTGGCTAAGGCCAATCTGGCCGGAAGTTCACTCAGTTTAGGGGTCACACTTCCACTTTATTACTTTTGGGGGTTTGATGGTATCGTTCCGGGAATCATTGGCTCATCGATTGTTGTTATGGCCGCTTCGTGGTTTTTCTCACACAAAGTCACGGTTCAGCCTGTTACATTATCCGCCTCAGATACCCTCAGAGAGGGAAAAAGTATGCTGAAGATGGGGTTCCTGATCAGCCTGAGTGGATTGCTGACTTTGGGTGCTTCCTACATTATCCGGGTATATATCCGCAAAATCGGAGGGTTGGACGATGTGGGCCTGTACTCCGCAGGATTTGCCATTATCAATTCCTATGTTGGTCTGATATTCAGTGCCATGAGCTCTGATTATTACCCCAGACTCTCTGCTGTTGCAGGAAATACGAAAAAATGCATTGAAACGGTGAACCAACAGGCTGAAATTGCCATCTTGATTCTGGCTCCTATTCTCGTCCTATTTTTGACATTCATAAACTGGGGAGTCATTCTCCTGTATTCCAGAGATTTTGTGGATGTGAACGGTATGTTGTACTGGACTGCTCTGGGTATGTACTTCAAAGTTGCCAGCTGGACCATCGGTTTTATCTTTCTGGCAAAAAGCGACAGTAAGCTGTTTTTCTGGAACGAACTGATATCCAATGTGAATATGTTGGTCTTAAATATACTGGGGTATCATTTCTTTGGATTGACAGGTCTTGGCATTTCCTTTGCCGTTGCCTATGTTCTTTATCTGATACAGGTTTATAGTGTCAGCAAGATCAAATACAGATTCAGCTTCGGTATGTCTTTCTGGAAACTTTTCACCATTCAGTTCATTCTGGGACTGGCCGCATTCCTGACCATCAACTACCTCAGACAACCCTTTACCTACCTCATAGGTTCAGCCTTGTTTGTCATTTCCGGATGGATTTCACTCAGGGAACTTGATAAGAGGATAGGCATCAAACAGGTCATTGAGAACTTCAGAAAGAAGCATTCATAAGATTGATATTTAATATTTTACTGTTTCCTCAAACAGCGTTAAGAAATCCTGAACATCTTCCGGAGTGGTATCAAACGATGCCACCAGACGAATTTCGCAGGCTCCCTCGTTCCAGAAATAAAAGAACCATTTTTCCAGTAGTTTATCAATCACTTCTCGGGGCATGGTCAGAAAAAGGGCATTGGTTTCCACTTTCTGTGTAAAACGGACCTCGGGGAATTGACTCAATCCATTGTACAGCATCCTGGCCATCTCATTGGCATGGCTGGCATTCTTATGCCAAAGATCATCGGTAAAGTAGGCTGTGAACTGGGTGGAAAGGTAACGCAGCTTGGAAGCCAACTGTGCGGATTGTTTGCGATAGTAGGGTGCATATTTGGCCAGTTCCTTATCGAAAAAGATGACACTCTCGCCCATCATCAGACCGTTTTTGGTTCCACCGAAACTGAGCACGTCTATGCCACAATCCACTGTCAGAGCCTTAAAAGAAAGGTTCAGGGCAGCTGCGGCATTAGCCAGGCGGGCACCGTCCATATGGACGTACATGCCGTTCTGATGGGCCAAAGAGGTAATGGCTTTGAGCTCCTCCACCGTATATACGGTACCCATTTCGGTGCATTGGGAAAAATAGATGGCTCCGGGCTGCGAATGGTGTTGTTCACCAAAACCGTGCAGACAAGTGGCTATGAGTTCTGGTGTCAGTTTTCCGTCGGTTGTTTTTAGGGGAGTCATCTGACATCCGGTGCTTTTGACGGGAGCACCACATTCATCCACATAAATGTGAGCTGTTTCGGCGCAAATAATGGAATTGAAAGGCCGGGTGATAAGCTGCAATGCCAGAATGTTGCTTCCTGTACCGTTAAAAACAAACAGGGGCTCACAGTCGGGGGTAAAGGCTTCTTTAAGCTTGTTGACTGCTTCAATGGTCCATGGATCGTCCCCGTAACCCAGGGCATGGTCCTTATTCGCTGTCAAGATGGCTTCCATCACCAGGGGATGAACGCTAGAATTGTTGTCTGATGCAAAACTTCTCATATCTTTTATACTTTGTAGGGACTTATTCTCCAATTTCACTTAATTCCATCCACCTGAAAGTCTTTTCTTCAATCAGGTTGGAAAGCTCAGAAAACCGAATGGAATGTTGTTCTATTTCTACACCTGTCATGTTTCCGGAGCCTAAAAGAGCTTCAATGGCAGACTTTTCTTTTTCAAGATCTTCGATCTCCTTTTCCAGACCTTCAAATTCTTTTTGTTCCTTGTAGCTCAACTTGCGTGGTCTTTCATTCCTGGAAGTTGAAGTCTGGGCTTGTCCGGCATTTTTGATTTCATTTTTGGCAATCAACTTTTTCTGTCGTTCATCATCCTCCTTTTCATCGCTCCAATCGCGGTATTGGGTGTAATTTCCCGGATAATCCCTGATTTTGGCATCTCCTTCAAAAACAAGCAGATGATCCACGATCTTATCCATAAAATAACGGTCGTGAGAAACCACAAGCACACAACCCTTGAAATGCTGCAGATAATCTTCCAGAATGTTCAGAGTCATGATGTCCAGGTCGTTGGTCGGCTCATCCAGTACCAGAAAATTCGGACAACGCATCAACACGGTGCAGAGATGAAGTCTTCTTTTCTCACCTCCGGAAAGTTTGTAAATGAAATTGTGCTGGGTTTCCGGTGTGAAAAGAAAGTGCTGGAGAAACTGAGAGGCTGAGAGTTTTTTACCGTCCCCCAGATCTATTTCTTCGGCTATATCCCTTACGGCATCGATCACCTTCATTTGTTCATCAAACTTCAGGCCACTCTGGCTGTAATAGGCGAAAACAACAGTCTCACCAATATCGAATGAGCCGCTGTCAGGCTTTTCCTCGCCCATGAGCATGCGAAGGAAGGTCGTTTTACCGGTACCGTTCTTACCGACAATGCCGACCTTTTCAAAGCGGGCAAAATTATAGTAGAAATTGTCCAGTAGCTTCAGGTCGCCGTAGGCTTTGGAGATGGAATTTGCTTCAAAAATCTTGGAACCGAGGTACGTTGATTTCACGTTTAAACTAATGGAATCATCCACCCTTTTCTGGGAAACCTTATCCTCCAGTTCATAGAAAGAATCCTTACGGGCTCGGGCTTTGGTGGCTCGGGCCTGTGGCATGCGGCGCATCCAGTCCAGCTCCTTACGGAACAGATTGTTGGCCCTGTCCAGTTCCGCATTGTAAACTTCAATGCGTTCCTGATGCTTTTCCAGGTAGTAGGTGTAATTGCCCGCATAACTGAACATCTGTGCCTGATCGATTTCCAGTATAACGTTGCAGACACGGTCCAGAAAATAGCGGTCGTGTGTCACCATCAGCAGGGTAACACCGGATTTGGTGAGGTAACTTTCCAGCCATTCGATCATTTCGAGGTCCAGGTGATTGGTCGGCTCATCAAGGATCAACAGGTCGGGTTCCGTAATCAGGGCATTTGCCAATGCAACCCGTTTGAGCTGTCCTCCGGAAAGATATTGTATCGGTTGGTTGAAATCCTTAATCTTCAACTGAGAGAGCACTTGTTTTACACGCACTTCATAATCCCAGGATTTGTGATAGTCCATCAGGTGAAGCAGTTCTTCCAGGGTTTCACCTTCCGGATGAGCCAGATGGGCTTCTTCCCGGATCATCATAGCCTCGTAACGGGCAATGGTGCGAACGGATTCGTTGTCGGACTGAAAACAGGCTTCCAGAACGGTGAGTGTATCGGGATAATGGGGGGACTGTTCCAGATAACTGACTCTGAGATCTCTTCGGAACACGACCGATCCGGCATCGTAATCTTCAATACCGGCTATGATGTTGAGCAAAGTGGTTTTACCTGTACCATTCTTGGCGATTAAGGCCACACGCTGTCCTTCGGCAATGCCTAAAGAAAGATTTTTGAACAGGGTCAGATCACCAAAAGACTTGCTTAAATTTTCAACTTGTAAATAACTTACAGGATTTGCCATTCTTATTTTTTGGGGTATAATTCTTCTTTTAAAAATTGTCCGGTCAAACTATCGGATTGTTTGGTCAGATCTTCGGGTGTACCGGTGAAAAGTATATGACCTCCCAGTCTTCCTCCTTCCGGACCAATGTCAATGATGTGATCGGCCACTTTGATCATGTCCAGGTTATGCTCAATGACGATGATGGTGTTTCCTTTATCCACGAGTCTGTTCAGTACATTTACCAGAACCCGGATATCGTCGAAATGCAGACCGGTCGTTGGCTCATCCAGCACGTACAGGGTCTTGCCGGTATCGCGTTTAGACAGTTCGGTTGCCAGTTTCACGCGTTGGTTTTCACCACCGGAAAGCGTTGTGGATGGCTGTCCGAGGCGGATATAGCCCAGGCCAACGTCCTGAAGGGTTTTTATCTTGTGAATGATCTGGGGTTGATTCTCAAAAAAATCGACCGCCATATTGATGGTCATATTGAGTACATCTGCAATGGATTTCCCTTTGAAACGTACTTCCAGCGTTTCCCGGTTGTAGCGTTTTCCCTGACAATCTTCACAAGGTACCAGCACGTCCGGCAGGAACCTCATCTCAATGGTCTTGTAACCGTTTCCACGACAGGTTTCACAGCGACCTCCGGTTACATTGAAGGAGAACCGGCCGGGTTTGTAACCACGTATTTTAGCCTCGGGTAAATTGACATACAAACTTCTGATATCTGAAAATACGCTGGTATAGGTGGCTGGATTGGAACGCGGACTTTTACCAAGGGGTGATTGATCCACGCTGACTATCTTGTCGATGTTTTCTATTCCTTCTATCGATTCATATTCCAGGGGTTCTTTCAGGGAGCGGTAATTGTATTGACTCAGGATGGGTTGTAGGGTTTCATTAATCAGAGTGGACTTGCCACTTCCGGATACACCCGTTACCAGAATGAGTTTTCCGAGCGGAAAGGTAGCGTCAACGTTCTTGAGATTGTTTCCTTTGCAACCTTTGAGTACAATGGTCTTTCCGTTTCCGGGCCGACGGGTTTTAGGGACTTCAATCTGAAGTTTTCCGTTCAGATAGGAAGATGTCAGGGTATCGGCCTTCAGCATATCCTGCGGTGTGCCGGAAAATACGACTTCTCCCCCATGTCTTCCGGCTCTTGGACCCATATCGACAACGTAATCGGAAGCCATCATCATATCCTTGTCGTGTTCAACCACAATCACAGAGTTGCCTGAATCCCTCAGTGTCTTAAGGGAATTGATCAGACGAAAGTTGTCCCTTTGATGCAAACCGATACTGGGTTCATCCAGAATGTACATCACATTGACAAGCTGGGAACCAATTTGCGTAGCCAGCCGGATTCGTTGGCTTTCACCTCCGGAAAGGCTGGACGACGATCTGTTCAATGCCAGGTAATTCAAGCCCACATCGAGCAGGAATGTCAGCCTGGAGCTTATTTCTTTGAGGATCTCGGTGGCTATCATTCGTTGTTTTTCAGAAAGATGCTCTCTCACATGATCCAGCCATTCTTTCAACTCGGAGATATCCATTTCCGAAAGTTGTGCGATCGTTTTATCGTGCATCCTGAAGTGCAAGGCCTCCTTATTGAGTCGGGCTCCATGACAATCAGGGCAGATACCGCTCTTTATGAATTGTTGTGCCCATTTTTGAGCCTCGGAAGTCGCATCCTCATCCTGTTGCATGGTGATGTACTTGATGACCCCGTCAAAATCAACGAAATAGTTGGAATTGCCCAGGGATTTGTTTTTGATATGGAGACTCTCTTCGGTTCCGTTCAGTATTTCATCCAGTGCGTCATCGGGAATCTCCCTGATGGGGGTTTTCAGCGTAAAATCGTATTTCTCGGCAATGGCCTCGATTTGCCAGAAAAGCAGAGAATCCCTGAATTTACCCAATGGGATGATGCCTCCGTTGTGAATATTTTGCTCCCGGTCTGGAATAATTTTATCCAGATCCACGAGATTGACCATGCCAAGACCCTTGCAATGGAGGCACATACCCTGTGGGGAATTGAAGGAAAAGTTGTTTGGTGCCGGTTCATTGTAGGAAATACCTGAGGTGGGACACATTAGCCGACGGCTAAAATAACGGAGGTTTTGACCATCCTTGTCCAGCATCATGACAACTCCTTCACCCATGCGCATACCAATTTCAAGACTTTGCTTAAGTCTTTTGACGTCCTTTTCAGAGACCATCAGTTTGTCTACAACCACTTCAATGTCATGATTCTTGTAGCGGTCCAGTTTCATTCCGTGAATGATCTCCCGCAACTCCCCATCAACGCGTACATTGAGGAATCCTTTCCTGCGAAGCGACTCGAAGAGTTCCTTGTAATGTCCCTTACGGGTGCGGACTACAGGGGCTAACAAGTAAACTTTATGCCCTTCGTATTCATGGATGATCATGTCCAGAATTTTATCCTCCGTATATTTGACCATCTTTTCACCCGTGACATAGGAAAAAGCCTCACCTGCCCTGGCATAAAGCAAGCGCAGATAATCGTATATTTCAGTGGTGGTGCCCACAGTGGAACGCGGGTTTTTGTTCGTCGTTTTTTGTTCGATGGATATGACTGGACTCAGTCCGGTAATTTTATCCACATCGGGGCGTTCCAGGCTTCCGAGGAAGTTTCTGGCATACGAGGAAAAAGTTTCCACATAACGTCGCTGACCTTCTGCAAAAATAGTGTCAAAAGCCAGTGAGGACTTACCGCTGCCGCTCAGGCCGGTTATCACAACCAGCGAATCACGGGGTATTTGTACATCAATATTCTTCAGATTGTGTACGCGTGCTCCATATACACAAACGGATTCTTCTTCTTTCATAATCAATCTTCATCTATCACCCAATTCTTTTGGTGAACGGTGATATTTTTTTTATCAAAATACAAGCTTTCAGTTAAGGGTATGGCTACTTTGTAAGCCTTCCCATTTTCATTGACCAAACTGTCGCTCCTGATCCAGGAGTTGTGATTCTTCAGGTCGTAAAAAGAGATGCCCTGCCCCTTTGCAAAATCCACCCAATTGGGAACCTTACCGGTCACAATGGTATCTTTGCAGACATAGGGCATATACAACAAATCTTTCTTCAGGTTAAAGCCATATTTCTGTGGGTTTGCCATAAACTCCTTGCAAGTCATGATCCGGAAAACGTACCTGGAGGTTTGTTCCACAAGCCACAGATTCAGGCTCGTTGTTTCCTGCTGCCTGGCCAGTTCTTTGGTGATCCTTGCGGTTCCAATGTTGTAGGAGGCGGCTGCAGATGCCCAGTTTCCATATTTTTCATAGGCTTTTTTCAAATAGTTGCAAGCAGCAACAGTTTCTTTCTCAACATCGTAACGCTCGTCCACTTCATCCGTCACTTCCAGACCAAAATCCCTGGCTGTTGCAGGCATGAATTGCCACATGCCAACGGCTCCTGAGACAGAAAGAGCCCTGGAATCCAGTCCACTTTCGATACACGCCAGATATTTCATATCATCCGGTACACCGTTTGCTTTCAGGATAGGCTCTATGACAGGAAAATAACGGTTCGCACGTTTCATGATCAACATGGTATATGAGTGCATATACATCATAGCCATCATTTCACGGTCATAACGTTCACGCATGTTTGTCTTGCGTAAATCAATAAGCTCGCCACAAAAATAAACTTCTTCAGGCAACTCAGGTGTTATGGCAAAAATATACGAACTATCTGCCCTATAAAACCCTTTATCCGGATGAACGACTGGTTGAACTTCGATGGACTGAGTTTTCTTTTTAGGTTTCTTTTTCAGGAAATCTGTTTCTGCATAGACTCCGGATGCGAAAAAAGCACCGGCAAACAACACTATGATCGATTTTTTAGTAAATTTCATATCTTATTCCAATAAATTAATATCACCTTTCTTTTTCCACACGACACCATCTGACCCTTTTGCCTCAATGAGGTAAAAATAAACTCCAGGAGTAACGGCTTTTCCATTATAAGTACCATTCCAGCCCAAAGCAGGATCATTCCATTCAAACAAGACATTTCCCCAACGATTTACAATAGTACCTTTAAAGGAAATGATGGATTTGTATGCCACCCTGAATTCATCGTTTTCGCCAGGTGTGGATCTTGGTGTGAAAAAATTCGGGCAATCGATAAATGATTCCAGAATCTGGAGATTAAAGGATGCCGAATCCTTGCAAGTCGCATTGCTGACAAAAAGTTGTACCAAAAATGTTCCGGCTGCTTCAAATTTATAGGAACTATTTTCGTCTGTGCGTCTCTTGTAAATACCCGTTGCATCGGGAGTATCGTAAATGTACCATTCTTTGAATTCGACAGCCTCACTTGGATTGCTTGTAAAAGTAACGTCCAGAGGAGCCGATCCGCTTAGATCGCCAGACGTGGAAACCCTGTCAATCTCATTCAGGGCATCTCTTTCCTGTATTTCAGCAACGGCATTGGCTTTGACAGCAATTGCCTCATACAAGGCACTTGTGTAGTTGGTCGCTATCCCGAAAGCTTCAGCATACTGGTCACCGCTTACTGTAAAATACGTATCGGTCAAAGGCGCATCGACAGACCAGAAAGCCAGATTTCCAGATGTAGAAGTGCGGGGTATCGTTGCATACGTTTTGTCTGCAGAATTCCATTCCAGGGTATTCCAGGATAGTGTGTGCTCTCTGCCCAATTTCGTCTTGACGCCTTTGGCAGTGTAATAATCCATATCCAGTGCTTCCGAAAGCACAATCAGTGTCAGACTGCTACAGACATCCACATCCGTCTTAAAGCTTATTCCTGTATAGACAACTGGTTTATAGGCAACAATATAGACGAAATGTTTGGCCCCGCCTGATGATACAACAATGTAACCGCAATCGGACTCCACATTACTCAAAACCGTTTCCGTGGCACTAACTTCACTGGCAACGGGTACAGCTGCCGCAGGATCATTTGTGTATTTGTACCAGGTCCAATCGGTTGGATTGTTCACCGAGTAAGCGAGTTTGGCATTCTCCAGTCCATTAAAGACAAACACCTTATCCAGGCCCGTGTAAGTAGCCGGGTCAACGACAAAAGGTGTTCCATTGGAGCCTCCGGCAGCGGAAAACTGGGCCATTGACATATTTGCCGTGAATAAGCCCGTCAACAGAAAATATATAAATCGTTGCATAGTTCTGTTTTAATGGAAAAATCCATCAAAGATACATTTTCTTCGCAAAATTCATGTACATTTGCTTCATCTAAACGACCCAACGAATGGAAAAAAGTAAAAAAAACATACTGATTCTTTTTCTACTTTTGTTTTCTTTCACCTTTGTATCCAATGCTCAGATTAAGGATGTTCCAGTAGTAAAAATATTTGAGAAAAATTACTACAAATACGATGTCAGGCATCGCGAGACGTTGTATTCAATTTGTAAGAAGTTCAATGTCACTGAAGCAGAGATACTTTCGATGAATCCATTTATCATCAATGGGCTAAAAGCGAATCAGACTTTGATGATTCCTGTGAAAATCACCAAAATCTCCAACGATAAGGAAATCATCATCGGTAAGAATAATTCAAAAGGTAAAAGGAAGAAAAGCGCCAACATCGCTGTTGACATGCCCCGCATTACCTTGATTCTGCCGTTTACCCAGGAAGCAGATGCTGGCACAAACGACAAATACATCGAATTCTACGAAGGATTTCTATTGGCTGTAGACAGTCTGAAAAGTCTGGGATTCTCCTTTGAAGTACAAGCCCTTGAATCCGGGACCAACACAGAATTCATCAATAATGCCATTGTCACGGGCAAATTAAAAGAAACAGACTACTGCATCGGAGGCGTAACCCCGGAACAGGTCAGCATGCTCTCCAAGTGGGCAAAGAAAAACCAGAGAATGTTCATTGTACCCTTCAGTTCGAATGTATCGGAATTGGACAGTAACCCCTATATCGTACAGACAATCACCCCACGTGACTATATGTACGACCGCCTGGTGGACCATATTGCCGGACAACTGGACGAATCCAACATTGTCTTCCTGAACGCAGGTGCCGACAATTCGGATTTTCAGACGAAGCTGATTCCCCAATTGAAGAGTAAACTAGGCAAAAAAGGTATTCCTTTCTCGGAAATTGCCGATGATGAAGATCTGCTTGATTTGAACAAAGTCCTGAAGGATACTAAAAACAATTACATTATTCCATCTACCGAGTCTGTCAATAAAACCAACCAGATTATCTCCAGATTAAGCACCTATCAGATTGCACATCCGGAAAAGAAAATCTCTCTTTTGGGACAACCGGACTGGCAGGCAATGAATAAAAGCTTTCTGAAACGCTTATACGAACTGGATACCTATATCTATTCCAATTTTTACGCCGATTATCAGCAACAGGATGTCCGCAATTTTCAGATCCAATATACTCAGAATTTCGGGAAAAACCTTCTGAGCAACTATCCTAAGTATGGCATGATGGGGTATGACTTGGCAGCCTATTTTATCCCCAGAATGGTGCTTGAGAAATCAGACAGTATGGAAAAAGCTCTTTCCATTTCGCCCCTTCAGAACGATTTCCTTTTTAATGCAAAGACTCGAACTGGTGGATCTTACAACAAAGTATTCTACATCATACATTATACCAGGAACAATACGGTGGAATTAATCCCATTAAAGTAACCTGTACGTTCAATCAAAATCATTTACCAGAGTGAAATTTCAAAAATTAGTATTAGCCATTTCGTTCAGCCTTTTTTGCACCTTCAGTTCTGCACAGTACAATACCATGAGCGAATGGTACATTGGCCCGGGCGCTGGTGCAACGATGTCCACCATCAGTCTGATGCCAAAGTTGGTGGATAAATTCTATTCACAGGGGATAACATACGGTTTGACAACCAGATACATCAGCGAAAACCATTTTGGGTTCCAGATAGACCTGAACTATTTCGAGGCTGGATGGAAAGAAGATTTAAACGGGCTCGGCAAAGCATCCGACTACTCCTATTCCAGAAAACTGAATTTTGTGGAAATACCCTTCCTCATGCATGCATATACAGGTTCTAAGGCTTCCAGAGTTTTTCTGAACGTTGGTCCCAAATTTAGCTACCTACTCTCTGAAACCGAAGAAATCAGAGACCTGAGTCCAAAAAACGATTTGCGTGACCATGAGAAAAAAGTTGAAAATCCCTTTCAATACGGAATTGTAGCCGGCGCAGGTTTTGAGTTTCATTTAAAGCGCTCGGTGTTGGGTCTGGAAGGACGGTATTGCTATGGTCTGACCAACATTTTTGATGATCAGATTGATTCTGAAAACTTCTCCTCCTCCAGTTTGCAAACGATATCCCTCCATGTTTACGTTCTTTTCGAGTTAAACGGATACATCAAATAATAGTCCTATCTGATCCTATCCCAGGATTTCACCAGCTTTTCATCCTTCTTAATGGCTTTCACAGCCAAAAAATTAAAGATGAGAGCAATGATTGGCAATGCAAACCCAAAGCCGATTTTAAAATCAGCCAGAAGCATATCGCTTTTCACCATATATAAAAGTGCTGGTGCACCCAATGCCAACAAAGCTATCAGTAGGGAATTGATCAGGCAAATACGCATCTGCAACGCCCGCTTCTTAAACATGAAAATGCCCACGAAAGCCACCGCTGAACTCAATAGGGTCAACAATGGCAAAGACCATAAAGGTAAGGCGCTCTTTCCTGCTATTCCAGCAATAGAAAAAGCTGTATACTCACACACTCCGTAAGACGTCGTAAAGACGCCAAAAGGTATAAATAATACAGCAATTAATAAAGCGGTAGTCAAGAGTAGATAAAGACTCTGAATACGCTGGATCATACTTATTTCTTTAATTTCTCCCTGGCAGGATTCTTGTGATAAACTTTACCATCCTGGTATTCCTGTGCTGCAATTAAAGTAGCTTTTGGAAGTTTTTCATAGAAGCGAGAAATCTCAATTTGCTCACGGTTTTCAAATACTTCTTCCAGATTATCGGTGTAAGAAGCAAATTCCTGCAATTTCTTTTCCAGTTCAGACTTCATTTCAACACTGATCTGGTTGGAACGCTTAGAGATGACCTTAACTGTTTCGTACACGTTACCGGTATCTGAACATAGTGAATTCATGTCGCGGGTAATGGTCGAATTGGGAATAGTTGATTTCTTGTAATCCATCTTTTTTATTTTATTCTTTTATAATTTTCTGACACTCTTTGAGGATATTGTCGGCCTCTTTTTTATATTTTCCTTCAGGAAATTCATTGACAAAATTGAAATATTCATCAATGGTGGCCCTGTATCTTTCTACTTTCAGATTTTCCTTACTTTGAGAGGCCATCATATGACGGGCTTTCAAGACAATGTAGGACAAATCTTCCCGATATTTGGAAACCGGGTAATCCAGTAAGGCATTATTTGCTGTTATGATACACGACAAATAATTATTACCTCTGTAATTTCCTAAATCATAATACAAACGGCTGTTCAACAATTGCTTATAGACCAGTTTATCCTGAAGCTCTGTCAACATTTTTGTCACTTCCTCTTTTTTATCACTTTCGGGATAATAATCGAGAAAGACATTCAGTTGGTCCATGGCCTTCACTGTTTCTTCCTGAGACAAACGAGGATCCGGAGAATCCAGATAAGCAGCCTTGGCACTTAAAAAACGGCAATCTTCGGTAAAAACACCTTTTGGATACGTTTTGTAATAAGTCTCAAAATAATGCGCTGCTGAAAGATAGTCTTTCTTTTGATAATAGGCATTGGCCAACATAAAGAGTGTTTGTTCCGCTCTGTCAGTCCCTTTGTGTATCGGTTGCAGTTCATCCAGCAAAGTAATTGCCCTGGAATACTTCTTTTGTTCGTAATATTCGTTGGCTTTTGTCCATTTCAATTCGAAATCAGTACTTTTCAGAAGCTTCTGGTAGCCGGAGCATGAAACCAGGCTAACACACATAAGAGTAATCAAAAGAAATTTATTCTTCATAGGATCTGGCTATTCAAGTCTTTTCATACTTATAAAAAGACGCACAAAGGTAATGTTTCCCCTTCAATTTGCGAAAAGAAACAAGCATTTTTAACTGAAATAGCCTTAGATTCAAGTGAAACGACGATTTATACCGACAGACAAGCTCAAAAATAGTACATATCAGAGGCCTTTGCCAATTTCAAATTTGATTTTTGCAATACTTCCACACAACGTTGGATGTCGCTTGGACGAATAACGACGCGCGCCATATCATCCATTGCAAAGGCATACATGTATTCTACTGATATGTCATGTTCAGACAGGATCATTAATGCTTCAGACAAAGTACCGGGTGTATTGGGTACAAACAAGCAGACCACATCACAAAGGGTAACAGTAAAACCATTTTTGGATAATAGTTTCTGGGCGCCTTCAGGATCTGAAAGCACGACCCTCATGATACCAAAATCAGAAGTCTCAGACATGCTGAATGCAGTCAGGTTAATCCCGGCTTTTCCCAACAATTTAGTGACTTCCGTAATTCTTCCGGTCTTATTTTCGAGAAAAATAGACAATTGTTTTATAATCGTTGGCATATTCTATTCTTTGTAAAGATTACGTTTATCTGTTACTCGTTTGGCTTTGCCAATGGAACGTTCAATGGAACGGGGTTCAACCAGCTTGATCGTGGCATGAATGCCAACCACACTCTGTATGCGGGCTTCAATCCGTTTGCGCAGGTTAAGCATTGAGCTCATATCGCCTGTGAAATTCTCAGGTCTGACCTCAACATGAACATCAAACGTATCGGTATTGTTCACTCTGTCCACATACAAGTGATAGTGGGGAGCGGCTTCGCCAAATTCCAGCAATACGCTCTCAATTTGAGATGGAAAGACATTGACACCCCGAATGATCAGCATATCGTCACTCCGACCCATGATTTTATGCATCCGAACAGATGTGCGCCCACAGGCACAAGTCTCATACATCAGGCTGGTAAGGTCTTTAGTCCTGTAACGGAGTACTGGCATACCTTCTTTGGTGATGGTTGTAAATACCAGCTCACCCACTTCACCGGGTGCCACAGGTTTTAACGTTTTAGGATCGATGATTTCGGGCAGGAAATGATCCTCGCAAATGTGCATACCATACTGTTCGCTGCATTCGTAAGCAACACCCGGTCCGATAACCTCAGTCAATCCAAAAATATCAAACGCTTTTATTTTTAATTTATCTTCGATCTCCACACGCATCTCCTGGGTCCATGGTTCAGCACCAAAGAAACCAACTTTCAATTTGAGCTTGTCACGAACGCCATATTCTTCAATTGCTTCAGCCAAATGCAAGGCGTAAGAGGGCGTACAACACAAGGCCGTAGAGCCAAAGTCGGTCATCAACTGTATCTGTTTTTCGGTATTACCTGCAGAAATGGGAATGACAGATGCACCAAGATTCTCCGCACCATAATGAGCACCAAGACCACCGGTAAACAAACCATAACCATAAGCAACCTGAAATATATCGTTTCTGGTACATCCACCACCGGCAAAAGTACGCGCCATCACTTCCGACCAGGTACTCAAATCTTTTCGGGTATATCCTGCCACAATGGGCTTACCTGTTGTGCCTGAAGAAGCATGCAACCGGACAATTTCAGACATGGGAGTTGAAAATAATCCGAACGGATATTGATCTCTCAAATCCACTTTGGTGGTAAAAGGTAATTTAACCAAATCGTCAATGGTTTCGATATCCATTGGGGTGATACCCAATTCCTGCATTTTCTCCCTATAGAAAGGGGAATTGTGGTAAACGTGCTCAACCGTCGTTCTCAGACGTTTGTTTTGCACTTCACGCATTTCCTCGCGCCCCATGCATTCAAAACTTTCATTCCAGATCATATGTGCTCAGTTTGTCTATACAAATTTTTTATTAAGATATACAAAGAAAAGCAATATTTTGAAATTTATAGCCCCATTAATGTGATTATTTGTAATTTTGCAGGACACAAATCATCCATTTTAAATGTTTGAACTCATTTCACCCTACGTACCGACTGGCGACCAACCGGAAGCCATTCAACAACTCACTGAGGGGATTCGTCAAGGCGCTCCTTTTCAGACATTGCTAGGTGTTACAGGCTCTGGTAAAACATTTACCATTGCCAATGTCGTGAAAGAGATTCAGCGCCCCACCCTGGTGCTCAGTCACAACAAGACTTTAGCTGCCCAGCTCTACAGTGAGTTCAAGAACTTTTTCCCCAACAACGCTGTGGAGTATTATGTCTCCTACTACGATTACTATCAGCCGGAAGCCTATTTACCGGTCACCGATACCTATATTGAAAAAGACCTGGCCATCAATGAGGAAATTGAAAAGCTGAGACTTTCCGCCTCATCGGCTCTGCTTTCTGGCAGACAGGATGTGATTGTCATTTCCTCCGTGTCCTGCATCTATGGTATTGGAAATCCCGAAGATTTCAATAAAACACTGATTGAAATTCATAAAGGCCAGATGCTGGATCGTAATGTCTTTTTACGACAACTGGTCGATAGCTTGTATTCCAGAAACGAAGTGGAACTGAATCGTGGTAATTTCCGTGTCAAGGGAGACACTGTCGATATTTTTCTGGCCTATACGGATACGATTTTACGGGTCATATTCTGGGGAAACGAAATTGACAGCATAGAAGATCTGGAACCCTTAAGCAGCAGAACGCTCAATAAATACGAGGATTTCAAGATTTTTCCAGCCAATCTCTTTATCGCCAGCAAGGAACGTACACAACAAGCCATTGAAGAAATACTGATCGATCTGGACAAGCAAGTGGACTATTTCAAGTCCATTGGCAAAGGATACGAGGCGAAACGCTTATCGGAACGTGTCAATTACGATGTGGAGATGATTCGTGAACTAGGCCATTGTTCAGGCATTGAAAACTATTCCAGGTATTTCGACGGTCGAAAGCCAGGTGAAAAACCATTCTGTCTGCTCGACTTCTTTCCGGAGAATTTTCTGATGGTGGTGGATGAAAGTCATGTCAGCTTACCACAGGTTCGTGCCATGTGGGGCGGTGACCATGCCAGGAAAATAAACCTGGTGGAATACGGATTTCGTTTGCCGGCAGCCATAGACAACAGGCCGCTCAGCTTTGCGGAATTTGAAAGCATTCCCAAACAAATGATTTACGTAAGCGCCACCCCGGGCGATTATGAACTGGAAAAATCGGAAGGAGTCATCATAGAACAGGTTATACGTCCGACTGGACTTCTGGACCCGGTAATTGAGGTCCGGCCCAGCAAAAACCAGGTGGACGACCTGATGGAAGAAATTCGCATCCGTACCGAAAAAAACGAACGTACCCTGGTTACCACCCTCACCAAACGCATGGCCGAGGAACTGACTTCCTATATGGAGAATCTGGGTATCAAGTGCAGCTACATCCATTCAGATGTTGAGACCCTTGATCGTGTCAAGATCATGGAGAACCTACGGTTGGGCGTTTTCGACGTTTTAGTCGGTGTAAACCTTTTACGGGAAGGCCTGGACCTTCCGGAAGTTTCATTGGTTGCAATTCTGGACGCAGACAAAGAAGGGTTCCTGCGCAACCACCGCTCACTGACACAAACTGCCGGACGTGCTGCCCGAAACCTGAACGGAAGGGTCATCATGTATGCGGATAAGATGACGCGGAGCATGCAGCAAACCATTGACGAAACAGACAGACGCAGGGAAAAGCAGAAAGCATACAACGAACTGCATGGCATAACACCCACTTCACTAAATAAGGGAATCACTTCATCAACCCTTGGCGCCTACTCCAAAATGGCTGAACCATTGGCCTATGTTGAACCGACGAACTACAGTCTGGTAGCAGATCCTGTGATAGCCCACATGAATCAGACCCAACTGCAAAAAGCCATCGATAAAGCGAAGAAGGCTATGTATGAAGCAGCAAAGCGGCTCGATTTTCTCGAAGCCGCTCAGTACCGTGATGAAGTTATAAAATTGGAAGAACTGCTACCTAAAACTTAAATCCCATAGAAACAACCAGATTGGTTCTGTTGGTTTTTAATTCAGCATACTTCGTATAGTTGGCATCTTCCGTACCATCAAAGAAATGGTAGAAATGCTCGTTACGCATCTGACGTTGCAAAGCAGCATCCATAAAGAAGGCACCGGTGCGGTATCCAATACCACCAGATAGATAATAAGTATCCTTTTCAATACTATATTGTGGAGTCGTACCTGCTGTGACAATGTAGGTATTATCGGTTTCCAATGAGTTATTGACCGGACTCTGATACCAGGCTGTGCCCGCTCTCAGACTAACGTTTTCAGTTACACGGTATTCACCTCCCAATCGAATGTTGGAAACCGCATTGAAATCGCTATCGATCATTGAATTCGTATCGTCAAAAGGCACACCGTCTGCATCTTTCAGCTTGGCCTCACGGTAGTCAACCACATCCCAGTCGAGACTTAGAAAACCTTTGTCACCAAATTGATAGGCTGCACTATAGATTAAACGGCCTGGTGTTTGCATCTGATAATCTACAGCACCATCCCTCGGTTCATAATAGGGATTTTCAGCAAATGGAAGATCTGTTTCAGGATCAATCAGCCCCATAGACTCCATGGAAACTCCATAGACATCAGTCATGCTATAAAACGTGGGGGAATGATACGCAAATCCCATACGAAATTGTGGGAAAGGACGTATTATAGTACCTACTTTCAGATTGACACCGGAACCCTGTGTAACCAATACATTTCTCAATTCAAGTCCGCCATTCTGTGAAAAATCCTCACCATAAATTGTTTTCAATTCATAATCAACACTCTGAACACCAAGAGTCATACCCAGGTAAAAGATATGCCCGTAATTTGCACCCAGACTAAAATCCCATTCACCAATACCACCTGTTTCAAACATATGCATGAAATTGTTCACTTTCTCATTTTCTGTCAATACGGAGGTAGTAAAACCGTCTTCATCCTTATTTACCAGCCAGGTTTCATAGGCAGGAGTATATAGATTGGATCCCCCATTATTTTCATCTGCGGTAATTCTGTCCAGTAATGAAATGGAAGAGTTTTTACCAATGGTATGAACGCTTCTGCTGTAATCCTTAATTCTATTGTAACCGATACCAAAATTAAAGTTGGATATTTCAGATTCATCATAGGTGCGGAAAGAACCAACATATCCGAAGTTATTGATCATGATTCTGGTCTTGGAATCATTGGATTGAATGCCGTTGAATAGAGAATTGGAAGAGGCAAAACCAATATTTGGTGTAATGGACAATTCAGAACTGCGGTAGACTGCTATTCCGGCCGGATTCATACTCAGTGTAGTCAAATCTCCACCCAGGGCACCGAAGGCACCCGACATTCCAACATAACGTGCACTACCATTGATGTCATTCAGTGAATATTTCAATGCATCAAATTCTGCCTGAGCAAATGTCATGGTACCAATAGCCAACAGGCCACTCAATAATATATATTTTTTCATATTTTAATATTTTAAGTTTTAACCATTAGAACAACCAGTCTTTCCGAAATGGATGCCGGCATTCACATGGGGGATTTATTACCTGCGACTACCAGAACTGGAACCACCACTTCGTGAGCTGGAGCTGGAGCTGCTGCTACTGCTACTGCTTGAAGATGATCTGGTGCTTGAAGAACTGCTGGATGAACTCGAAGGAGAACTGTATGAACTACTGCTGCTGCTTCTGGTACTTGGTGTGTACGATGAAGAAGGTGTAGTGCTTCTTGTAGGAGTTGATGTTCTGGTTGGAGTTGATGTTCTGGTCGTTGTTGAAGACCGTGTAGGTGCAGCCTCGCTCGATCTGGTGGTCGTTGAAGAACGTGTAGGTGTAGCCTCACTGGATCTGGTTGTTGTTGAACCCGACCTGGTGGTTGTTGAACCTGATCTGGTTGATGTGGCACCGGACCTGGTGGACATACCTGCAGACGAACGGGTAGCAGCAGCCGAACCGGACCTGGTATTTGTACCCTGAGTTCCTCTGGCTGTTGTTTCATAGGAGGAACGTGTGGTAGAAGAGGATCTGCCTCCGAAAGTTGCGCCAGTTCTTGAATTAACTGTACGACCTGAACCATTGGAAGAAAGGAATCTATGTTGTTCAGAATTCAACTGACGACGGTTGTGACTTGTTCCACCTCCCCAGTTTCCATGATTATTTCCTCCCCAATAGCCATTGTAATAGCCGGGATAACCCCAACCATAATAGCCACCCCATCCATAGTTGTTATATCCATAACCGTATCCGGCATACCAGGGATCGTAATAACCCCAGGAACTGTAACTCCATGGATCGTAATAGAAAGAATGGTAGTTGTAAAAACGGTTCCATCTGTAACCATACTGTGGATAGTAGAAACGGTCGTAATAGTATGGGCTCATCCATGAAGAACCATATTCATCATCCACGTAATAAATATCTACATCTGCACCCTCTTCCACATAGATATCTACATAGCCATCATCCGTTATGTGGTTTGTAAATTCCGGGTTGTGGAAACGGCGTATACGTTCTGAATATTGATAGGGTTGACCATTTTCATCGTAAAGTATGGAATCTGCTGGAATGGTATCACCTTCACTGAATTCTTGTTCGGGAACACGTCTGTTATATTCATCAACATCCCTGGTGGTATAACGTATATCACCCTGATTATCAATGAGTAAAACAGATTCTTCCTCAACAGGCTCATTGACAACATTTGTCGTCTTTTCAACTCTTTTTGTCTCTACCCTGGCCTTTTGGGGATTATAGTACAAATCATCTTCATAATAGGAGGATTGTGCCTGAGCTAGAACCGGCAATAAAAAGGCCACAGCCGGCAATATGATCCATCTTGTTTTCATGACTTTTGAGTTTTGATGATTCTAATAAAAATCTTAAATTTGTAATCCCAAGAGAAAACTCTTTAATATATAAGTTCTCCAAGTTATTTAATACAAAGATACTTTTTTTCGAAAAAGGTTTACTCCCTTTGATCAAATTTAACAACTAATATGGAATATATAGAAATACACCTGCATATTTTGCCAAAGAATAGTTTAGTTAATGATATTTTAGCATCAACTTTAGGTGAAGCAGGCTTTGAAAGCTTCATGGATTGTGAAGATGGAATGTTGGCTTACATACCCACTTCCAGGTTTGATGAAACAGCATTTAAAAAGATCATTCCAGAAGAATTTATGGGCTCACATATCCGTGTGACCAAAGACATTATACCCGACCAGGACTGGAACGAGGAGTGGGAAAAGAACGCCTTTGAACCCATCGTCATCAATCAGGAATGCGTCATTCATAGCTCCTCTCAAAAGCATTCACCAACTGTCACCTACGACATACAGATAGACCCCAGAATGTCTTTTGGCACCGGACATCACGAAACGACCAGCATGATGCTGGAAGAAATGCTTAAACTGGACCTAAAGGGCAAATCATTTTTGGATATGGGTTGCGGAACTGCTGTGTTGGCTATACTTGCCTCTATGAAAGGTGCCAGTCCTATTCTGGGTATCGACATAGACGAATGGGCTGTAAACAATGCCCTGGAAAATATCAGACTAAACCATACGACAACTATTGAAATTCAGCTTGGGAACGCTAAATTACTGGAAAATGCAAGTACTTTTGACATGATCTTTGCCAACATACATCGGAACATCCTGATGGAAGATATGGAAAAATATGCAGCAAAAATGCAGGTAGGGTCTCTCCTGTACATGAGTGGATTTTACGTGGAAGACATCCCTGCCATCCGGGCAAAGGCTGAAGACACAGGACTTACCTACCAGGGGCACGTCACTAAAAACAACTGGGCAGCTGTCCATTTTCAAAAATAAAATAGGAAAGGGGTCAAATCAGGGCAGCGACGAAAATCCAGGCGATGACACCACCACAGACCAGTTTCAGGACAATACCTGCGACAAAACCGATGAATGCCCCGAAAGCCAAATGGGTGGATTGACCCAAGCGATGTCCCTCCATCAAGGCACCCACCAAGGCTCCGACAAAGGGCCCGAAAATCAATCCGGGAATACCCAGGAAAAAGCCAAGTAATAAGCCGACGCTCGCACCAATCACTACTTTTTTGCCCCCTCCTCTCCTTTTGGTTCCCCAAACAGGCAGGACACTGTCCAGAATCGTGACCACAACCACGATCACCCCAGTCCAGATAATACTCTGCCAGGAGATTTCATCCCCGGAACGCTCGGTAAATTTCAACAACAGAAGACCTGCCCAACTCACCGGCAGCCCGGGCAGCACCGGCAATACCGAACCCGCAATGCCAACCAATACCATTAAACCGGCTAAAACAACTAAAAAAATATCCATAGGTAAAAAAGTTAAAAAGAGGTCATTTTCGTTTTAATTTGTGGTAATCGATGTAATACAACACTTTCAGAGAAAGGCTGTTGCTTTGGCTTGACCAGGAATCCTCCAGGTTTTTCCAGTAGTTCATGACCAGTGTTTCCTTCGACGCATGGGCTGCATTCTTCAAGGCCAGCACAAACTCCGAACCGGGAGCAAACACCCACCTAAACGTCATGTCGATGGTGAAGGCATTGTAGTTCAGGTCCTTTTTCTCCAGGTAGGATGGATTGGACAAAAGTGTTCCATCTTTCTGAAGGAAATAGAAATCCTTGTTGCCAACGCCTGACCAGTAGTGGCGTCCCCGTAAACTGAGGCTTGCCTTATTGTTAAAAACATACGAGGCATACAGCACATTCGAGAATGTAAAGACATCACGCCTTGAAAAAAGGATGGAATCGTTGGCCTCGTTCTTTTCCACAAACCCTTTTTCGTTGATGGAATTGTTGAAAAATCCGTTGTACTCCAGACGAAAACGATACCCTACCCGATAAACGGCAGACATCTCGCGCATATGGCTAAATTGGTCTGTATCGGGAAAACTGTTGAACCCGTAGTAAAAATAGAAAAAAAGATCCTTCCTGGAATCGGTGTTTAAATTGAAATTACACCAGTTTGTCCTGGGTGCCTTGTAAAAGCGACCCTTGACGCGAGGTTCAAAATAGTCGTAGCTGATGGATTGAAATCCCCCATTGACTTTGAAATAGTAATTATTTCTAAACTGGGCGTTCAACTCATAGCCCCTCTTGTTCTTGAAAAAGACGTTCGGTTGGTAAATGCGGTTGTAGTCCCAATACATGGAACCATTGACATTCCGAAAAATGGAAAAAGGTTCAATGATCTGATAATAAACCCACGGAGAGGTGGTTAGGCTGTTGTTGTTCTGCAAAAAACCCAGATCGTTTGGATTGTATGTGTCCGAAAACAGACGGTTTTCAAGTCCGTAAACAAAATTACCCTTGTTTTTCTTCCCGCTCAGAAAGCCCGAGAAACCCGTCTCCAGATCCCTCTCACCCCGCACACTCATGGCCGCATTGCCACTCAATACGTAGGTTTTGGACTTATTGCGGAACTGAAAATCCGTAGCAGTTACATTGGCCCTGAAGGGATGGTCGGCCATGGACATGTTGGTGTTGATCACACTGATATAAGAGTTGTTTTTCAAGGACTTGTCCACCACAGACACGTTGTAGTTTGTAAAAGGCTGCACCAACACCTTTCGGGTTTCTCCATTATCCGAATTCTTTATCCTGGTATAGGACGGCATGGACATGGCGTTCAGGAACCCAAGTCCCCACCCTTTGTCCGACCTTCCGGAAACCTTGGTTGCATTGATGAGCTGCGTTTCAACCGGGCTGTAATCGATGCTTTCATTTTCCTCCACAGTGACGTTGCCTGAGAATTTTGGGTTTGCCCCTATCCTGCGTGAATAGAATATGCCTGCCCGCTCAAAAAGTTCCGTGCTTTCGGTGAAAAATTGTCTTTTCTCACTGTAATAAATCTCATAGGGTGACAGGTTCAGCTTCTTGTCGTCCGATTGTATCTGACCAAAATCGGGAATCAGCATCATATCCAGCGTAAAGCTCTCATTGATGCCGTATTTAAGGTCCAGTCCGCCCTTATACAGAAAATTGTTGTCCTTGCTTTCATCACTGGATTCAAGGTAAGTTGCCAGATAAGGCGACAATGAAAGACGGACAGGTGGATCAATGTTTTCAATTCCAGTCAAATGCCCTTGCTGATCAATGAAACCTTCGATTTTTCGGTCAATGAAACTCCAGGAGTTATTTGAATTGTAACGCCTTAAATTCCGGAACATATTCAAGCCCCATGTATTTCCAGCCGTGTTGGAAAAACGGAGTTCAGAAAACGGAATGCGCATTTCCAGGACCCAACCCTTATCCGTCACCTTGGTTTTACTTTCCCAGACAGCATTCCAGTTGTCGTCTTCGTTGTCGCCACCGCCATTGTTCTTGGTTGCTTTGACATCGACCTGTACTCCCGACGGAGTGATGAAAAAACCGAAGCCAAGCTGACCTTCATTGAAAGGATCGAAATATACACCGAAAAAATCGCTCATACCGATATTATCGCGCTCAGTCAAAAAATTGAAAATGCTGTCCGGAGCACTATCATACAACATGGCACCTACATAGATGGCAGACTCATCGAAAAAGAACCGGACTTCGGTCGATTGCATGGCAGGTTTACCATTGTAGGGTTCCAGCTGGAAAAAATCAATTGCAGGCTTTGCCAATCCATAGACCGGCTCATCCAGAACCCCGTCAATAGTTAATGGAGTGGTTATGCGCAATGCCTCAACACTCTTCTTATTCTGAGCATTTATGGTCGTAAAGAAAAACTGCAAAAAAACGAGCAAACCCAGTACGTTTCTCATGCGATGATGTAATTGAATGATCTGGCAAATCTCAAAACAATAGGACGAAGATAAATCTTTTTTGTAACACTTAAAATCGATAATTGTTTCAGACGTTTCTTGCTCCACTACGTTCAAAAATATATTTGGCAACAATACGATAATATTTGATTGTTACTAGCGTTATATAAAGAAAAAAACGATGAAAAACACAGTTATCCTTCTTTTGGCGATAGTTTTGACATGTGTTCAAAAGGCACAATCAAAAGTCGATCCAGTTCGTGAGAATATCCAACAGATGATCGACGATTTCAACTACGATCAGGCATTGGTACTACTGGACAAAGCCATCCAGGAAGATCAGACCTCCACGGAACTCTATATAACCAAGGGTAAAGTACTTCGTTCACTTTATGATTACGAAAATGCGATAAAATACTTTGGAAAAGCATTGGAAATAGATACCACAAACAATCAGGTTCTGATTGAAATTGCCAATATCTATAAAATGCAGGAATATTATCCCCAATCCTTACACTTTTACTCAAGGGCCCTGAAAAGGGACACTACCAACACTTTTCTGAAATTGGAATGTGGGAATTGTTATTTATTGAATAAGAAGTATCCGGAGGCCTTGAAAGAATTTTCAGAAGTATACCACAAAGACACGCTCAATTGTTACGCCATTAAAATGCTGGCATTCATTTACAACAAATTAAACCTGCCGGATATCTCGAAAATGTTTTATCAGGAAGCCATCATCATTAATCCATCCGATTATTCCAGTGTACTGGGTCTGAACAGTCTGCTGATGGGGCAAAATAATTTTCAGGCAGGCATCAAACTGACGGAGCATTTCAGAGAGACTATCGATGCTCAGAATAAGTGGATCAATTCGGCCAACGCCCTGCTGTATCTGAAGAACAAACAGCACGATATGGCCATCAAAAGATTCAATAACTGTTTGTCTTTGAACGACACAACAGCATTCAACTACAAACATCTGGGGATTTCCTATTATTCCATAGATAGTTTTGATGTGGCGAAGACCTACCTTGAAAAAGCGTATCAACTGGAACCGGAAGATGTCAACACCATGCAGTTCCTGGGATTGGCTTGCTCCAAATCGTATTATAAGGAGCTTGGTATCTATTACCTTGAAAAAGCAGTAGCTCATTATGCTCCGACCCAAGAAAACCTGGCCTACATCTATTTGAAATTGGTTGAAGTTTGCAATGCCTGGAGTCTTTGTCCGGCCGAAAAGAAATTGGCAGCCAGTTTAAAGGCCTACCAATTCAATTCAAACGATCCACAATCAGCATTGAGCCTGGCTATCGAATACGAAAACGTCAAGAACTATGCCAAAGCCATCGAATTTTATCAAATCTATTTAGATGCCATACCTGAAAGTGTTCGAATCGATTCTAAAAAGAATTACAAGTATATCGCATATACAAAGAGATTCAACGCACTCAAAGTATTGATGAATACTCAGAAATAATCTGACACGACTTCGCTTTTTTCTTTACTTTTGCACTAAAAAATGAACGCAATGACAGCTTTATATGTGGGTGCAGCCGGAACTTTGATTTTTCTGACCCTTATTATCCTCACTTTCACCAACAAACGATTTGGTACTTGGATCTCTTTTTGGAAATATCCTGCTTTTTACCTCCCATTCATTGTATGTGGCTGGATGCTGGTGACACATCTTTACATTCCTTTGAAAGGTGTGGGATGTTCGTTTGCAGTAAATAAGGACATCATTCAACCTGAAAATGTTTCAGCAAACAAGAAATCCGGGGTTTTAATGTTCTATCTGGATGGATTTGAGGATTGCACTGTTGCCATTGAGATGAACAACGGCAAAAAATATACCGCCAAAAGCCTCAACAACATTTTCGCCATCATACTACCTTCTGACAGTGGTCGGGTGAAAGAAATTCTGGTAGGTGCGAAAAAAGATACCATTCCATCCGGCATAAATTTTCTGATCAGACCCGGGAAGCTCACTTATTTGGGTTCATTCATCGGTCCCAAAGGATTTGCCCTGTTTATACCGGCACTGGCAACAAAATCTGCAGACTATACCTATAAAACACCGGGTATTGCCCAACTCGAGTTGTTGAAAAAGTGGGCGATAAACAATAGACTAACTGTCATCGACCCGATTCGCGAGCACCTGAAAGAACTTCAAAGAAACCACGATTCAGCCTCTCAGATGGTTGGTATGCAATTTGGATATCTACCCTTTAACAGTACTTCTCTGAACGGGAAAACAAGTACCATGACGTCGGATGAAGTCAAAAAGGAGTATCAGGATTATCAGTTTATGATTGGAAAATAACCATCGGTTTCCAACAAATCGGTTACCAACACTAAAAATCCCGCCTCTTGTTTTTTTACAAACAAAGGGCGGGATTTCTTATGATGAAAAAGCATCCTCAAATGGACAGCTCTATCTTATTTTTGGCTTTCCAGAATCAAAGTCTTGGTAGGCTGATCGCAAACTTCAGTTGGTCCAAAGAACTGGATAGGACCTGGATAGATATAGTCAGAATGCATGGCCCAAGCTGCACGTTTAGCAGCAAATTTCTTGAATGGAGCACCATCCAGTTCCACCAATGCTTTCTGGATAACTGGTTTCATTTCGCCGTGACGACGTTCCATGTTCATCATCATGGTGATGGGCACACCACCGGAAATCCATTGGCTGGCAGGAGCTGTGGTATTTCTCACAGACGACATGTAACCGGTCTTGCCAAAGGCAATCAGTTCAGATGCAGTGAAACCTAAAGAATAGCAATAATCGGCATCGTAGTTGGATGGAGCGGCGCAACGACCTTCGTAACCGAAGAAGTGAACCTGGGTATTGAAACTACCTACGAATTTGCCTTCATTCTTCCAGGCTGCCAATTTAACACCAACCATTTCGGCCAGAAGTTTTTCTGTTTCAATCAAAGAAACCTGAACGTTTCCGTGTGGGTCACGGTCCAGTGTCAGCTGACGAGCTACACTATCTGGAAGAGACGCATAGATTTCAGAATTTTCCTTGCTCAACATCTTGATGATGTAGTTGCGTTGTTCTGAACGACGGATCAGGTTGAATTCTTCCTGGTGTGAAGCAAGGAATTCATTCAGCTCGCCAATCAATACTTTCATGGCAGGGATAAATTCAATCAAACCTTCAGGAATCAATACAGTACCGAAATTGTTGCCCATTTCTGCACGTTTGGCAACCACTTTGGCAATGTCTGCTACTACAGCATCCAATGTCAGGTTGTTTGCTTCCACTTCTTCCGAAATAATACAGTAGTTTGGTTGAACCTGTAAAGCGCATTCAAGTGCGATATGAGATGCTGAACGACCCATCAGTTTGATGAAGTGCCAGTATTTTTGTGCAGAGTTGCAGTCGCGCTGGATGTTACCAATCACTTCTGAGTACACTTTGCAAGCGGTGTCAAAACCGAATGACGTTTCGATCATTTCGTTTTTCAGGTCACCGTCGATGGTTTTAGGACAACCGATCACCTGAACACCTGAATTGATGGCTGCGTAGTATTCAGCCAAAACACATGCATTGGTGTTGGAGTCATCACCGCCAATAATCACCAAAGCCTTGATGTCAAGAGCTTTCAGGATAACAAGGCCTTTATCGAATTGTTCTGTGGTTTCCAGTTTGGTACGGCCTGAACCGATAATGTCAAAACCACCTGTATTGCGATATTCATCGATGATATCAGAGGTCAGCTCCATGTAGTTGTGCTCGATCAATCCGGCAGGGCCAAGGATAAATCCGAACAATCTGGATGCTTTGTTTTTAGCTTTGATGCCATCAAAAATACCTGCAATGACGTTGTGACCACCAGGAGCTTGTCCACCTGAAAGGATAACCCCGACGTTTATGGGATCATAGTTGATTGCTACATCACTGGAAGCAAATTTAACCAAAGGCATTCCGTAAGTGTTGGGGAAAAGCTCTTTGATTTCTTCCTGATTGGCAACCGACTTTGTTGCTTCACCTTCAATCAATTTAACTGAACCTGTAATAGCTTCAGGCATTTTTGGATTATACGCAGCACGCGCAATTTGTAAGGCACTTTTGCTCATTTTTTCTATAATTTATGGAGTATAAAAATATTCACCTGGTTCTAAAAAAACAGCGCAAATTTCGTCATTTTTTTTGGAATATTAAAACGTAAAACGACCGGATTCACCTGGATATTAAAAAAAATAGTGTCCAAATCCAACAGACTTACATTGTTAAAAATAATATATTCGGCTTCCTTGTTGATTATAAGCCCTACCTTTAGGAAAATAACACTCCAAGAAATGCAAGTTGCTATAAAAAGAAAAACTATTAAATTCCTTCCAGACTCCTCCAGAGTTATTGCACGTTTCTTTTACAACGATGACGAAAGAGCCATCAATGCGATCAGATTGGTATTAAACATGTCTGAAAATGAAGCCAGCCTGGCACTCAATCAGGTGTTGAGGGATTATTCACTTCGACATAGGAACATCACCAAAGTATTTGAACGAAATTTCAACCGGATTGTCCATCTATTTGTACAGTTGAAGATTGAAACAGAAACCCTTAAACTGACTCAGAAAATACTCATTGGATCCTATTTCACTATGGAGTATTCCATTGATGCAGCGGCCTTCTTCAATCCATCCGTCATTGAACATCCGGATCAGACTGAAACCGGTGATGGCGAAAAAAGAGTGGTCATGAGTTTCAGGGCAACGGGCGAAGGTCATATTTCATCCATCGTTTTCAGAACTGGGATACTGGATACAAACAGCAATCTGACCATCGAACCAGTCGGAAAACTACTGGAAGAAGCCGAGCAAATTCGCCGGCACATTTACGATAAAATTTCGTTCAAAGAGAAACTGGAAGAAATGAAAGTAACAAACAACGAACTGGAACCCGAACTCATACTCGATAAATTACACGATGAATTCACCTACAATGAGCTCAAAGAGAGCATTGAGAATGTCCGGAATTCCAAAAAGATCGCATACGACAATGGCAACCTTTTGAATCAAATCATGTGGTTGGCAAAATCGCACTATGAACTGGACTTTTCCATGGATACGCATATTTCTGAGCGGGTCATCTTTCCGGTATCTACCAACGAGAAAAAAGGTATAGAGGATGCACGTTTTGTCAAATTCACGGAAGAAAACGGGCAGGTGATTTATTACGCCACGTATACCGCATACAATGGAAGCTCCATCATGCCAAAAATGCTTGAAACCAGAGATTTCTACCACTTCAATATATTACCCATCAATGGTGAAATAGCTCAGAATAAAGGTATGGCCTTATTTCCAAGAAAAATAAATGGTAAATATGTCATGTTGTGCAGACTCGATGGATTCAACAACTACATCTCCTATTCCGACCAGGTTTCCATATGGCGGGAAGCAAAATTACTGCAGCAGCCCAGATTTCCCTGGGAATTTGTTCAGATCGGGAATTGCGGATCTCCCATCGAAACGGAAGATGGCTGGCTGGTCATTACACATGGCGTAGGCCCAATGCGCGAATATGCGATTGGGGCCTCTTTGTTTGATCTGGAAAATCCGGAAATTGAAATTGGAAGGTTGCAAAAACCACTCCTGGTGCCAAATGCAGAGGAAAGAGAAGGTTATGTACCCAATGTAGTCTATTCCTGCGGGTCAATGATTCACAACCAAGACTTGATTTTACCATACGCTATGTCCGATTATGCATCCACGTATGCTACAATCAATCTGAAAGAGCTTTTGGAGGCATTGAAGAACTCATCTAAACCTTAATCCAGCTTGTGAAAATCCTCGTAAGCCTGTAAAACAGTCAAATGGGAAATCAGATAAGCCAGTGAGCTTTCAGCACCTTGGTTGCGGTTGATGCCATATCTTTCAAATCCGTCACAGCAACCCTGAGTTTCAAAATCATACAAACTCATTCTCAGGTCATTCTCACCGAGAAACCACAGGAATGACGTGTACAATTTGTGGAGATACTCTTTGTCCTTGGTCAAATGGAAAGCCTGATGAAACATCAGAACCATTGCCATGGCATCAATGGGTTGTTGAGCATAAACGGACCGCTCTTCACCCTTTTTGTACCACTTTTCATTACCGATAATGGACAAATAGTCCTCTTTCAGGGTATTGTCGGTCAGAAATTTCATAGTAGTCATAGCTATCCTCGTTATTTTTTCATCGTTTAGGATCTCGGCCGCATGCAAAAGTGCCAAAGGCAAAAGGCCATTATCGTACGCCAGCAAGGGTTCAAACCACTCCCAATCAGGGCTATGGCTCTCTTCAAAATGCGTGGTCAGTTTATAGGCCAGATTCCTGAGTATGCCTGTCAAAGCCTCATCTGAGGGGTTTTTCAAAAGGTAATGACTGATGCCTATCATCACATTTGCTATACTTCTAATGGAATTCAGCTTCTCAAAATTGGGAACCGCATTAAAGAAAACCAGTCTACCAGTTTGATAATACGCATCGTTGGGGGCATTGCCCATTAAATAGCCCAAAGCCCAGATCGTTCTGCCAAATGAATCTTCGGAACCCACTTCATCCAGAAAATTTCTGCTGAAACTCAGGAAATTCCTGAAAGTGCCATCCGGATTTTGCATGTAATGGATGTAACTCAGGTAAATGGGCGATAATTCCAGGGCACGTTCATTCTTCATTTGCTTGTAGGTCATCAGCACCATGAGAAGTGCTCGGGCGTTATCATCCAGACAATACCCTTCTTTCAGGTTTGGTATACCGAATTTAGCGTGCTGTATGATACCCGTATCATCCGTCATCCGGTTGATGTGGTTTAAACAAAAAGGTGGTAAAATGAGAAGATCCAGTTCTGTGTCGCTTTTTGCAACAACTTGTGGTTTTTCTTTGAGAATATTCTCGGCCAGCTCCACATATTTATTCCCGGTTTTTGGCCAAGTAATGTCTAATCCATATTGGTAGGCATTGCTTTTGAGCGCTTTCATTTCCTGTGGATCGTCAAAAAGTCCGGTCAACGTTTTGGATAAATCTTCGAAGTCCCCAAAATCAAAGAACTTTCCCCTGCCATCAGCCAATAATTCTTCGGCGTGCCAGTACGGAGTAGAAATCACAGCAGCTCCTACCCCAACGGCATAGGACAGCGTACCACTGGTAATCTGGGCCTCATTCAGATAGGGTGTAATATAAATATCACAGGCATACAGGTACTTGAACAAATCCTGCTCATCCAAAAATTTATTCAGGAAGACCACATTCTTCTCCAATTTCAGGCTTTTTACGAGCCGCATGAGGTAGGAACGATACTCTTCTCCGGAATGGCGCAACACATTTGGATGGGTTTTACCCAAAACAATATAGAGCACTTCCGGATGTTTCTCAACCACTTTTGGCAATGCCTTGATCACCGTCTCTATGCCCTTATTCCGGCCCACAAAACCGAATGTGAGCAAGACTTTCCTGTTTTCCAGCTTGAACTCTTTTTTGCATTTGGCAGGATCAAAATGAATATCCGGCACGCCATGCTCAAAGAGCGAAATCTTTTCTCTGGGTACTCCGTAAATTTCCACGAGAAATTCGATGGCCTTATGACTCATGACCACTACCTGATGCGCCATCTTGCAGATTTCCTTCAAAACAACCTTTTCATTATAGGAAGGAGTTTTGAGAATGGTATGCAGCGTTACGACCAGGGGTATTTCTAGCCGATGCAACAAAGGAAGTATATAGACGCCACTTTGACCTCCAAAAATTCCAAATTCATGTTCCAGGATACAAAGGTCTGCCCCACTTAAGTTGATAAATTTCACCGCTTGCAGATAATCCTCCTGATGGTCCTGTCGTATGGTCAGTTTGACCTCTTCAGGATAATCGTAAGTCAGATCGTTATCGCTTAAAGCAACGACAAACCCTTCATGTCCCTTACTTTTGCTTTCATCGTTGGCTAGCATCGACTTAAACAGGTTATTGGTGAATGTACCAATACCACATTCTCGTGGTGGGTAGGTGGCGATAAAAGCTATTTTCATAAACCTGACATTTAAATTAATATTATCGTGAAGTTAATGCTCTCAAACCTATTAAAATTGCAGTTAGAGATCTATTATTTGCAAAAGTCACAGTTCTAAAGTACCAAAGTCCCCGTTTTGACGAAAAACGTCAAAACGGGGACCCGGGATAAACCTTAACCCGATTGGGTTTAAGGTTGGGGATCAATCCTATTTTCTTTTGTCATTATGACCTTGTTTGCCGTGGCTTTTTTGGTTTCCCTGCTTACCCTGGCTTTTTTGATTCACATTGGATCTTTTGGAGGTCACAACATTTGATTTCCGATGATTGTCGTTTCCGGACGACTTTGACATCTTTCCATGAGACTGACTTTTGCTACTTTGACTCTTGTTGTATCTTGGATTGTGACTGTCCCGGCGATTCACCTGTTTTGATTGGTAATTCTTATACTTCTTATAATGGGAAGAATAATAGTTATGCCTCAAATACGGTCTTGGTTCATTAATGACAACCTTATACGTATTGTACAAATTAAAACGACGGTACTGAACAGGCAAATTATAGGCATAGATCCATCTCTTTCCATGTCTGTAAATATATTGTCTGTTTGGTACATTGTAATAAATGCCTAACTCGGGCATATAATAATAGTCCACATAATCGTATGCTTCGGGTCCCCAGGTAGGTTGTGACCCAATATTGATGTTTACGCTGACTTGCGCATTGATAAGCATTGGGCTAATCAGAAAAAGCGCTGAAATTAAGAATGCTATTTTGAACTTCTTCATTTTGTTTCATTTATTATTTGCAATCAATTTTCAAGTACGAATATGAGATGTTTCAAAAGGGCGCTAAGGTCAAGGCGCTGATTATAAGGCATACCGGAGCGTACTTTTCGTACGTGAGGATTGCCGAATGAGCAGCAACGCAGCGATTTGCGCCCTTTTGAGGCATCTTAGATGCTTGGAACTATTTCAATGATGACCGTTCTGTTGTAAAAACGTTCTTCAGGAAATTTGTTTTCAAATGGTGAGTTTTCTACATTTTCACCAAATCCATTGACACTGACTTTGACACCTTTTTTTCCTGCTTTTGAAAGTGCAGATTCCATAATCATTCTGGCGTCATTGGCCCTTCTGTTTGACAACTTCATATTATAATCTGCATCACCAATAGTATCAGTATGACCATGTATGATAACGGATCCGTTATCAGGTACAAGTGGCACTACTGTTTCATTCAGGAATTTTTCATAAGTAGCAACCGATTTAGACTGATTAAAATCAAACAGTATGCTAAATCTCTGATTCACTTCTTTTGGTGCTGCACCATGTACGAGATTGAGTGTACTTGTTCTTTTAATTGTAGAACCGTCCTTTTTCTGTCCCGTCATGACCACTTCGTAAGTTCCTGAAGCACGATCTCCCAAAATATCATTTCCGGAAATACTTTCCTGCTCCTTAGTGAATGGACCGTAATGTTGTACAACTCCTGCTTCATCCTTAATGGCTAAAGTCCATGATTTCAGTGGTTCATCTGAACCGGTATCTGTTTTGAACAGGATCCGACTTTCTTTGGGATCAACCGGCACGGAAGAAAGTTGAATGGGTGTAAGCAAATCAGGATTTGTACTTACGATGTCTACCCTGCGATCTCCATCACGAAGTAAGACTACATCAATTGTTCCACCTGGTCTTTCTGAGGCTATAATGGGTTGATTTCTGCCCACTGTTGTAATTCTGGATGGATTAATTGCAAAGACATCCACCAAATACGACTTCACCGATTCAGCCAGTTCTTTGCCCATAACCGGACCCTTACCTGCTGATGATCCAATCAATGTAATACGTGAACCGGGATTTTCAACCATCCGTTTTCCAAGAATGTTCAGCACATTATAATATACGGACATTTGTCTGTTTGCCCTACCCTTTAAATCTTTGGGTGCCGGTTCCAGAAACTGACCTTCTTTGAACTGACTGGCTTCTGCCTTGTTCAGCTTCACATATCTTCCAGGAATCTCTGTTGAACCTTCCTCAAAGAATACATAGTTGCGGATTGGGAATGTTTCATTGACTTCACGTCTTAACGGTATGGTTGAAGGCGTTTCAAAAGTAAATTCCACTTTATTACCTGCTTTAGCTACTGGAATGATTGCTTCCGGTTCCACTGCAGCGAGCGTTTTAGCATGACCTCTGCCAAATTTCAACGCAACACCTAGTCTCACTTTCGAAACAGACCAGCTTTCCATTGCTCTGGGTTCCTGACCAAAATAAGGATGGTAGGAAACAAACGGTGAAAGGTTTACCTGTGTTCTGCTTGTTTTGGCAGACAATGGGATATCATATCCGGCACCTACCTGCGCTGAGAAAACATGTTGGTTTACTTCACTGAAATCACCCTTCGTTGTTAACGGATTATTTTCTTCACGTTCGAATGTATAGGTAAATGCTTTATTTGCATTGTAACCGTACACACCACCAAGATAAAGATAAAAACCAGATTTAAAGGGAGCTATACGCAAGCTGGGCTCAACGGTGAGGTAACTCAAACCGGTATACAAGTCTTCCGGACAATTACAGGGAGACATGACCCTGTCGAAACGACCACCACGGTTGTCGTAACCCAGGTTTAACATCAAACCCCATACTGGATGCGGACGATACTCCATCAGGAATGAACCATAGGCACCCAAACCCATACCTTCATGAAATGCAGCTGGAGCCTTGAGTCCGGCATTCAATGTTTGAGTTGTACCTGTATAGAGATTCAGGTTGCCAGCGGCAGAAACCCCGAACCAAACTTTTGGTTGAATCCTTTCCGCTTCCTGAGCTTGCATTGACAGGGCAAACCCCATCAATAAAAATAAACTGAGCGCGATCGTTTTGCTCACTGCTTTATATCGCTTATATTGTTTTTTCATACTATTTTTTATTAAGGTTTAACAACGATATTATTGTCTAAAGTCACAGCACCAATCCGGGTTAATGCCCTGCCATAAAGGGTTGCTCCTGTAGTCAACGTGATTGATTGATCGGCCAGAATGTTGCCATAGAATATGGAGTTTGTTCCAAGAGTTGCAGAAGAACCTACAGACCAATAGATGTTCTTAGCTTGTGCACCACCTGCCAATACGACGGCAGTCCCTGCATCGGTCACCAAAGTGGATCCCATCTTGAATATCCATACAGCATTGGCATTCCCTCCTGCATCAAGTGTCAGGATTCCATTGGTACCTGTCCCTGAAATGCCACTTGAAATCGAGTTGACATAAAGACCTGGAGCCAGTGTAAGACCACCAATTTGTCCTGGTAATGATATAGCATTCAAAGACCTGCCTTGTGCATCGTTGTATGCAGTAGTCAAATCCGTTTTTGCCAATCCTACGATAGGATCTGCTACGGTAAACAATGTGCCATTTACATTACCCGAAAGAATACCATTCATGGTTGCTGTTGGAAAAGAACCAACATCTCCGGTGATCGAAGTATTCACGCCTGTATTGGAGATGCCTGAGCCGCCTAAGACTGCAAATGCAGCAGCAGATCCAAGATCAATTCCATTGGGGTTTACGACAGGTAAAGCATTGAAGTTTGCGACAAATGCCTTACTTGAACTAATAATAAAGGTATAGGATTCATCTATTGAAACAACGTTTCCACCCTCTGTCCAGTTTACAAATTCATATCCCGGATTAATGACAGCTTTTATCAGAACCGTAGAACCTGTGGTATAAAATCCACCACCACTTGTTGTTCCACCAATCAAAGGATTCGAGGATAAAAGGACATTGAATCCTGGCAATGCGTTAAAGTTCGCAACCAAGGTTCTGTTTGATTCGATGACATAGGTATACGACTCTTCTGTTGAAATTTCGTTTCCACCTTCAGTCCAGTTTACAAACTCATACCCGGGATTGCTTTCAGCAAGTATCACCACTGTCGAACCTAAGGTATAAACACCCGCACCAGTAGTGCTTCCACCAATTAATGGATTGGAAGACAGATTGACCTGATATCCGGGTAAATTTCCTGTGTTAAAGCTCCATACAGAATCTTTTACCAAAAAATTTCCATCAAAGTCACGTGAATCTTTTGTAATAGTCGCAGTGTAAATCGTATTTGCTGCAAGTCTGGCTGCAGGTTCAAAATACGCTGTGCTATCTGAATAAGTGACAGTACCGGCAATTAAATTCGTGCCTTGTTTCAATAAAAAGGTACTTTCATTGATGGTCTGAGGATCCATTTTTTCATTAAAAGTAGCAGCAACAATCTGGTCAGTAGACACATTTATTGCTCCATTTAATGGATTGGTTAAAATCACTTCAGGACATATGCCCACTGTCTCTCCTTCAAAATCATCTTTATCACATTGCCACATCGAGAAGGAAAGCGCTAACAGCATTGCAAAAAAAGCTGTACCTTTTATCCATGAATACCCGTGTTTCTTGCGACCAGAATCTGCTTTAAGGTTTTTGAACCGGATCTCCCGGCTTTCGGTGAACTTAAAGATTTCACCGTTCTCATTTCTAGTTGTGCCCATTTTTTTTAGTTTATTTTAAGACTAAACAAAGGTGACTTCTTAAGTACCCCAAGGCATTACACAAAATATAATATAAGTTACATAATTCACCGATTGGTTAATGTTTACAAATAGTTTAAGACCTGACTTTACAAAAAGATTCGCCCCGAAATAGAACAGCCTCTTAAGCAACTCTATTTCAGGGCGAAATACCTTCAAGAAAAAAAGGAGAAAACCCTTAAGCCTTCTCCCCTGTATTTTATATTTTGACAGTTAATCCAAGTTTTCCGCCGGAGAATGCATTTCCACCTCCAAATTCAAGATTCAGACCAACTCTTTGAGTCAGATAACAACGGACACCTACCTGACCTCCAAGTCCCAATCCGGAACTATAAGATCCATGATACGCTTCAGGTGAATTCCAAACATAAAATCCGACATTCAGTCCTGCGTAAAAATCCCATCTTGGTGAAATTCCAAGTAGTGAGTTAAAATGGTAATTAGCATTACCTGAAAAGCCCATAATATTGTGATCGTAATAGTTGTTATCCCAGTTTTCACGGTAACCGCGATAGGAGAACTCTCCGCCCAGGGTAATGTCTGGTGCAACACCAAAATCTACTCCAATATAAAAAGGAGTACCCATATCCGAAAAGCCTAAGCCAACATTCAACTGACTTCCACCTACATGCATAGGACTGTGGCTAAAAGAGAATGTAGAGATCAGTGCAAATGCTACTCCTAAAATGATTTTTTTCATGATGTTTGTTTATTGTTTATGTTTATAATCCGTCTTCCAATCGATAACAAAGGTGCAACAATCAAGCCCTCGATGAGTTACAGAATCATAGGAAAAACTTACACATATCACTGATAAATCTACATTCTTTCCATATACCAATTTAGTTGCTTCTCAAGCTTCTTATACGTATAAATGGAGGTAATGGCTTTTTGCAAACGAAGAAATGCCGTTTCACTTTTCACTACGTAATCATAGGCCTTGTGATGCATACAACTCACTGCTACATCAATTTTATCCTGTGAGGAAAGCATGATAACAGGTATTTTTTTATTAAAAGCTTTAATCTTATCCAATGTTTGAATTCCATTCATGGCATTCTTGTCCAAACCATCCAATTTGTAGTCGAGAATGATAACATCTGGTTCATTTGACAAGTTTACCAGGCATTCTTCGCCGGTTGCATAAGATTCTATTTCAAAATCGGCATGTTCCAGAAACTCAATTGCGAGAAGCTTCAAGTACAATGCATCATCATCAACCAGGAATATCTTTATTTTTTTATTGTTATTCATACATTCGTATTTTTTATTGCATTAAACTCAACTTCCAATTCCTCACAAGCTTGCTCACATATGCTCTCCAATTGCAATACCAGTTCCGGAATATCTTCTGACTGCTTCTGAGTGGTGGCAAATTCCTGTACTTTTTTGGCGATGTTCTCAAAATCCGTACTGATACCCATTATGGCAAAAGAAGGAATCATCTTGTGTACCGCTGAATACAAACAATTCCAGTCTTTATCGTGAAGGCCTTGTTTCATGGCAGTAATTAACTGTGGAGTTTGTTCCAGATAGAGTGAAATCATTTCCATCATTAACGTTGGGTTTGACTTGGTCCGTCTGGCTAAATATTCCATGTCAATACATTTGATTCGTTGTCCATGAGTCTTGACACGGTCTTTATTTTCAATAACGGGTACAGGCTTCTTGACCAAACTAATGATCTTGTTGTACAACACCCGTTCATCAACAGGCTTAGCGATATAATCATTCATACCAACAGCTCTGCATTTAGCCAGGTCAACAGTGGTGACGTCGGCTGTTAGAGCTATAATTGGGATGTTAGAATTCATGGTTTTACGGATGTAGGCTGTAGCTTCAAAGCCGTTCATTTCAGGCATCTGCAAATCCATTAAAATAATATCGTAGTCGGTGGTTTGTAATTTTTCAATTGCAATTTTTCCGTTATCGGCGATATCTCGTTCAAAGCCAAAATCATCCAATATCGTTTTCATCAGCAATTGATTGAGTGCAATATCTTCAGCCACCAAAACCTTTATATTCTTGATTTCCACATCGGGATCAACTATAACCAAATCGGATGCAGCCTCTTCATTTGTCTTTTGGAAATCCAGTGTGAAACTGAAAGTTGACCCCTCTCCCACTTTACTTTCAACACGAATGGTACCATTCTGAGCTTCAACCAGTTGTTTAACAATGGCAAGACCCAACCCGGTACCACCATACAATCTGGAGGTGCCACTGGTGGCTTGTTGAAAATTTTCAAAAATAGTACCCAATCTGGTTTCAGGAATTCCTATGCCAGTATCGGTCACAGAAAATCTTATGGTTACTTTTTCTTCATCTTCCGATTGTAGATTGACACTGACGGTAATTTTACCATTTGTCGTAAATTTGACAGCGTTACTGACCAGATTTAATATGATCTGGTGCAAACGCACAGGATCACCTACCAATACCGGAGGTATTGTTTTATCATATTCCCTGACAAGTTTTAGATTTTTTTCCAGAATCTTCGTTTCAAACAAATGAAGCATGGCCGATAAAGAAACCGCCATCTTGAAGGGTGTTTTCTCAAAGGACATTTTTCCTGCATCCACTTTTGCCAGATCAAGAATATCGTTTATCAGTACAATTAATGCATCACCGCTCATTTTAATGGCCGTGAGGTACTCCTTTTGTTTGGCCGATAAGTCCGTTTTCAGCAACACTTTTGTAAAACCGATGATGGCATTCATTGGTGTGCGTATCTCATGACTCATGTTTGATAGAAATTGCTGCTTTGACTTGACGGCCTCTTCGGCAATTCGTGTGGCATCCTCGGCTGTTTTGGTGGCATCTTCCGCAATTTTGGTGGCATCCTCGGCTGTTTTGGTAGCATCTTCGGCCGTTTTTGTGGCATCCTCGGCAATCTTAGCGGCATCCTCCGCTTTCTTTTTGGCCGATTCTGCTACTTTTGTGGCCGATTCTGCAGCGATCTTAGCCTCGTTCAGTTCCGTGGCAATTCTTTTCTGATCGGTTACATCTCTGGCTACAATAACCACACCCAATACATTACCTTGATTATCCTTGTAGACCGATCCATTAAAAAGAACATCGGTCAGTTTGCCTTCTTTGTGACGGAGTGTAAGCGGTGAATCGGCAACTGAACTGTTTGCAAAAACTATCTGATACACTTCACGCGCCTTTTGAGGTTCTGTAAAATAATCGAAAAAGTCCGTACCTGTAAGTTGTTCACGAGTCATTCCTGTTATGTTGGCCAAAGCCTCATTCATATCTGTAATCTTTCCTTTGGTATTGATGGTGACCAAGGGATCCAGACTGGCTTCAATCAAACTTCTGGCATACTGAGATTCGTGTCTTCTAATAAAGCTCATTCTTATAATTATTAATTCTCTGATTTATTCTCTACGCTATTTCTAATTTCTTTCAGTTGCTTGTAATGAGACGGTGTCAAACCGGTCACTTTTTTAAACTGATTGGATAAATGCGCTACACTGCTGTAGTTCATTTTCCAGGCTATCTCTGTCATATTAAGGTCCCCATAAATAATCAGTTCCTTGATGCGTTCAATCTTATGAAAGATCAGGAACTGTCCGATGGTGATGCCTTGCACTTCGGAAAACAAATTGGCCATCGAATTGTAATCACGACCCAACTTTTCACTCAGATAATCCGGCAAATGGATTTTTAAGTTCCCGTCTGAATGATAAACCATATCGATGATGACATTCTTGATCTTCTCAATCAATATCCCTTTCTTATCTTCCATTAATTCGAGGCCCGAATCCTGTAAGTCCAGTCTAAGTTGCTCCAACTTCTGATTATCAAGATCTTCCATTATATCAACTTCACCCAAATCAACAACTACATAATGCAATCCCTGACCTTTTAAAATTTCTTTGACCAGCATTTTGCAGCGGGCGCTGACCATATATTTAATGTATAGTTTCAAAGTATAAAAGGTTTATTGGTGAAATTAAAATCTGTATAAAGGTCGTGGGGTTCAGGCCTGTAGATGTTACACATCTTCTTCCAAAAGTTACATAAATCACAGATTGTCATTTATAGACTTTCCAGGTTGTCCAACCGTTTTCTTTTCAGTTTTTTATAGTACGACGGAGTAAGGCCGGTGATTTTCTTAAACTGGTTGGAAAGATGTGCTACACTGCTGTAATTCATTTTGTAGGAAATCTCTGATAGGTTCAATTCATCGTACAAAAGCAACTCCTTCACCCGTTCAATTTTATGAATAATTATGAATTGCTGAATGGTGATACCCTTTACTTCGGAGAAGATATTGGACAAATACGTATAATCGTAGTTTAACTTTTCACTGATAAAATCCGAGTAATTCTCTTTTGGAACCTCGTCCGAATAGTGTATCATTTGCACAATGACATTGATTATTTTTTCTATCAGAATGGCTTTTTTATCATCGAGAAGTTCTAGACCGGATAAGAGTAGATTGGCTTTCAGAACATCGTGTTGCTCCAGCGTCAGGTCACCCATAATCTCTACAGCACCCAGATCAACAACGATAAATTGCAATCCCAATTTATTAAGTTCTTCCTTAACCAGCATCTTGCAACGCTGGCTAACCATGTATTTAATAAATAGCTTCATAGTATAAGAAATTCGTATAATACTGAAAGTACACTTAATTATTCAGCCTTTAATTTCATCTAAAGGTACTTATAAAAAAACCGGAAAGCGCATAATTGTTCAAATGGTTGGATATTGATAACCAAAATTTTAGTAAACACAGCATTGTCTGAGGCAGGATCAAAAAATTCCAGTCGGAAATCTGAAATTTATGACTGGAAAGTATCTATTTTAGACAGATTACCTTGCACGATATCCATTTTTTCACTAAGTTTGCATTGCCTTAAAAGGGCCATCAACTTTAATATATCGTATTGAATATCAGTTAGATAAAAAATATTTCAAATACTAATTTTCTCACAAAAATAACTAAAGATGATTTATTCACACGAAGTGCAACAAATGTGTTGTGTAAAAAAAGGGGCAAATCACGCGTCTGCTCCTAT